>LWDU01038911.1_pt1 | contig 40450 bp, 33 predicted proteins | sample 727161 | NCBI WGS metagenome assembly LWDU01 (sample SAMN04566230, study PRJNA314399) | hydrothermal vent metagenome | isolation source: deep sea hydrothermal plume seawater | place: Mexico: Gulf of California, Guaymas Basin | collected 2004-07-11
CCAGCCCGCCGCGCCCACGTGACCATCGACCGCGGCGTCGGCGATCAGGGGCGCGATTGCACCCGCGATGCCGCCGACGATCACCGCGAAGGAGGTGCGCGGTTTGAGCCAGAGCGTATAAACGAAGATATAGATGCCCAGGGCGGCCAGGGAAATCAGCGCCGGCACCTGACCCACGGTGGCCCACAGCACCCCAACCCCCAGAAGGGCCAGGGCCAGCCCAAAGAAAAGCGCCGAGCCGGGACGAATCTCGCCGGCGGGCAGGGGCCGAAGCTGGGTGCGCTCCATCAAGGCATCCTGCTCGCGCTCGAGGTAGCTGTTGAGTGAATTTGCGGCCGCCGCAGAAAACGCGGTTCCCAACAACGTGGCGAGAATCAGCGCGGGCGGCGGCCAACCTCCAGCGGCAAGCACCAACGCGGGCAAGCCCGAAAAAAGGACCAACGGGAGAATTCGCGGCTTGGTCAGCGCGATATAGCTGGCTGCGTTACTCATCGAGCTTCGACCATCCGTGCCTTTGGGCTGAATTCAACCAGCGCGCTCCGCGCCTCCAGGGCTTCTCGGACCAGCATCGCGGTGACGAGGACGATAGCCGCTGCAAGACCGCTATGCAGCGCGGTCACGGGGATGGGCAGCAAGAACAGGACGTTCGCAACCCCCACCCCAATCTGCACCAGGATCAGCGCGCAGCCCCAACTGGCCAGCGCGCCCATTCGCCCCCGGTGCCGGACCCGAAAGGCCAGGATCGCGTAAGCGCCGAGCAGTACGAACGCATTCAACCGATGAATCACATGGATCCCCACCAATCCCTGAAAAGTCGGCGCGATACTCTGACCGTCGCAGGTGGGGAAGTCCAGACAGGCGAGTCCAGCGTAGTGGCTCGAGACCCAGCCCCCGAGGATCATCTGAAGGAAAAGTAGGGCGCAAACGGCCACCAAACCGGCGACCGTACCCCGGCGCAGTTCGGCAGGAACCCGATCCTGTGCAAAATTTTCGGCCAAATCGCGAGAAGTCCAGAGCAGAATCAGGCAGAAAAAATTTCCGAGCACCAGGTGAACCCCCACCGTCCACGGCGCCAAGGCGAGGAGTACCGTCAACCCGCCAAAAACGATTTGAGTCGCCAGCACAGCCCAGACCAGGAACAAGCGCCTGCGAAGCCTTGGCTCGCGCCTCGCGCGCCAGGAAAGGATCAGCAGACCCAGGGAAATCGAGAAGGCGAATACTCGGTGCCCCCACTCGAAGGCCACCTTCAAGTCGAAGGCCGGAACGATTTCTCCGTGACAGAGGGGCCAATCGGGGCACGCCAACCCCGCGCCGTTGGCCCGAACCAAGGCCCCGACGACGATCAGACAGAAAGTCAACGCCGCAAGTCCCGCAAAGCCCCCGGCCAGCGCGAGATTCTGGGTCGCGGCACTGTCCGGACTGAGGTTTTTTTTCATAAGGGCTGGGTCCCACCGAGTCTGGGCGTGCGGCCATCGGGTCCCGAAAGAAGAACCGATCACCGTGTGTCCGGTCTCGCGGCTCGGCTCGTAACCCCGCCCCGATTGGGGGAATCACGGCGCCGACAGGGCAACGCGACTGGGGTTCGCCGGGTGGCGGGCTAGGCTAGCGCAACCGGAATGGGCCGCATCGGACCCTGGGGTGCATCAAGCCGTTGCCTCTGGCAGCTTCAATTTCGCGCCTCGACCGGACGATCACTTCGCCGCGGACCGGGCGAGGGAAAACAAGGAGAGGACCCGTGGCGAACCGGCACGACCGGCATCAGGAGCAAAAACCCCGCTACGGGCTCCGCCTGGCCCTCATCGGTTTCGCGGCGCTGGGTGCTTGGTGGTTCCTCTCCAGCGAGTCCCAGACACCGAGTCCTGGGACAACGCCCGAACCCCGGCCTGGCCAATTGACGCCGGCGTCCGGGCCCGGAGACGCCGCTCCCCTGGCTGCCGACGACCGCCCCGGCGAAATCGAACTCGATCCGGGCCGAGAAGCCCAAATCGACCTTGGCTCTCTCGTGCCCGGGCAGGCCCTGGCGATCCGCCTTGCCCTGCCCGCGAGCGCCCATGAAATCGGGATCGAGGCGACTTGGCTCTACGGTGAAGGCCACGCTCCCACAGAAATCCAGAGCCGCCGGGCGAGACCCGGGGAAGTTCGAATCGACTTTCCCGCCGCCTTGCTCACACCCGGTCGCCACATCGTCGAATTGCGCACCGACGAGGCCGGTCCCATTCCCCTCCGGCGCTACTCCTTCGAAATTCGCTGAGCGCAAACCCGAAGGTCCATGCACGGTCTGTGTGGGTGTGTGGGTGTGTGGGTGTGTGGGTGTGTGGGTGTGTGGGTGGGTGTGTGGGTATGTGGGTGGGTCGCGTGGTGTGTGTGGGGGGCGTGTGTTGTGTGGCGCGGTGCCAGAAGTCGTGCGCCCGCGCCGGTTAGCGGAACTGTCCCGACTTGCGACCCACCACCATCAGGGAGCCCGCAACGAGGAGAAACGCCATCAGGATGAAGTGTCCGGCGACGGGCAGCATGGGCACGCCGGGTGGCCCAGTGCCGCTGTTGGGATCGGTCCCCGCGGCAACTTCGTCCCCGTCCGAGACCCCATCGCCATCGCTATCGGGGTTGAAGGGATCGGTGCCCGTGTCGCTGGCACTCACAAACACGTGGGTATTCGTCTCGACGACGTCGAGCAGACCATCGTTGTCGTCATCGGGATCACAGGCATCGCCCAAAGCGTCGCCATCGAAATTCTCCTGCAGGGGATTGGCCACTTCGGGGCAGTTGTCGACGCCATCCGACTGCACATCGCGGTCGCGATCAATGCCCATACGGGTTCCCGATCCCGGCGGAACACAGGTATAGGTCAGGGGTCCCTCGGTGATGGCCAGCGCCCGGAGCGCGACGTCAGAAATCGTGTTGTTCAGATCGTCCCGAAAGAGTCCACTCGGCTCGCGCACCCAACCCCGAGCCACGCCTGCGACGCTGCCCTTGGCAATGAGGTCGCACTCCGGAACCGCTCCGCCCAGCATCAACGAATCGTAGATGGTGCTCGAGCGGGTGATCATGAGCGAAATTCGATTGTTGACATCGACTCCTCCCGCCGCAGTGAGGGTGACCTGCTGAGCGACGATCGGTGCAACGTCAGTAGGAAACACGAGCGAGAACTCGGCCATCTCGACCACTTCGGCCGGCGTCAGCGAAAAAACAGGGGAACCGACGAATTGGCTGATCGAGCCAACAGTCCCGTCGTGGAGGTAACCGATCCCCTTGATCTGATCGCCGGGTCCCACCGAACTGCCCAACGCGCCGAACATCCCCACCTTGTCATAGAGGTTACGCATATGCGCAATCTTGGCGTCTTGGATCAGTCCCTCAAATGTACGATCTCCTCCTGTCCCAAAAAACCCGGCGCTAGGGTCGAGTACGTGGCAGCCGTCGCAAGCCGCGACGGTGTCGGTCAGAGGAGCCCCCGCCGACTGGAGAAAGTTTCCCCGGCCGGCGGCCTGAAGAACAGTCAGGGAATTATCGAGATTCCTATTGGGATTGGGAGGCATAAAGATCTGCAGGACGAAGTCGGTAAACCGCTGCATCTCGGCCACGCTTAAGGTTCCGTCCTTGCCCACTAGGCCCTCGGTGGCGACGATGAAATTATTGAACGCGTGCTCCTCGCTGCACGCTGCACCCGTGGGTTCCAGACATGGATCGGTTCCGAAGAAGCCATCCACCCGATCGCCGCGCCAATGCATGGAGCCATGGGTCCCCATCCCGCGCAGGGTCTGGGTCGCCATGGGGCCCTTCATGGGGTGAAAGGTCGGCTGGGCCGGAAGCAAGGGAATAGCCGAGGGCTGGGTATTCAGCGAAACCGATGCATCGGGATCACCCAGGTTCCACGACAACTGATCCATGTCCGCGAAAATATGACAACTCGAGCAGGAGGCTTCGCCGTTTCCCGAAGTGATGACCGCGTCGTAGAGGAAGGGACGCCCATCCACCACCGAAGCCGGCTCCGGGTTATGCAGCGCGATTGTCTGCAGGGTGGCCTTCGAGCCGAGATCGACCGAAACCACCGAATTGTCGAAGCGCGTCAGGATGTAGAGGCGACCGTTTATCTCGTCGAGTGCCAGACCGCTTGGCCCACCGCCCGTATGGATATAGTTTGCGCTCTCTGTCGTCGGGTCAAAGTTGGTCGCGAAGTTTGGATCCTCGATACTGGCCGAACTGAAGACACCCACCTTTCCCGATCCGAATGCCGCGGTATAGAGGGTGAGACCATCCTGGGAAACCACCGTTTGTAGAGGAGTTGCCAAGCTGTGCTGGATCTGGGTCGGATCCACGGTATCGGGAACATCGGTATGCAGCTTCGAGTAATCGATGTGTTGATTCAGATGCTGCGCCTGTACGACCTGGGTGACCGGATCGACCACCGAGATACGGCTTCGGGAAAGATCACCTTGAACAGTGCTTCCGCCATAATCTCCGGGCCCCTCGAAGTTCTTGAGGTTGGGAAGCTCCGTATTCGTCACATACAACTTCCCCGTGACCGGGTTCACGACCATGTTGAAGAGAACCGTACCCACCTGAACGATCTCCTTGAACACCACCGGGGCGGCCGCAGAGATATTCGCATCGAAGCCGACGACATCGATATCGGGAAGCGAGAGCTGCACGAGCGGGCTCCAATCCCGCCCCGCGATATCGACCCAGTTCGTGCCGTTGAATTGGACGATGATGCCCGTCTCGGGCGCAGGGTCGAGCGCGAAATTATCGTTTGGCCCCAGCAACCCTCCCGGCGCGCCGCCCACAGCCCCCGCGCTCGCGAATCCGTCGGGCACTGCTTGCTCGGGAATCACTGTGGTGCGGTTGCCCGAACGAAACGCGGCGGCATAGACCGTATTGCCATCCGCACTCACCGCCAGAGCTCGGGGCGTGTCGGCGAAAAAACTCAGCACGCGATGGGGAGTGCCGCCCAACAGGTTGCCCAGACTCGTCGCGTCAAAGATCCAGACATCGGCGCGCGGGAGACCCGGAACCCTGAGTTGAGGATTTCCGGTGCCGGGGCTACCTGCGATCGTGGAGTTGGTCCGCTGCTGACCCCGATGAGCCGTGGTGATAAATGCCCGATCGCCCCCCGTCCCCGCAAAAACGATATCTCGGGGTTCGTCGCCAACAAGCAGGGTCCGCACCACCTGGGGAGGGGTCGCGGACAGATCGACGATGCTGACGCTATCGGAAAGGTGATTCACCACCCAGATTTCAGTGGCGGAGCGAACCGCGACCGCGACGGGCTCCATGCCGACTGGAACCGAATCGGAATGAGCAAGTCCGCCCGGCGTCACGTCGAAAATTTCGAGTCGGTTGTCCGGGATGTTGACCACGAAGAGCTGGGTTCCATCGGCGGACAAAGCGACGGGGCGAACCGGACCACTCTCGAATTCAATGAAGTCCACAGCTGCGGCCATCGAAGCGACCAAAACTGATAAGAGCACTACTGAAAAAAAATGGAGGCTCGGACGCCGAGCTTGCACTGCAAACAAACTCTGCCTTCCCACTGCCACCCTGCCGAAGACTCTGAATCCTCGGGGAAACCTGCAGACCTGAGACATCTCACCATCATATTCGTATCCGCGGTCCAAAACATCAAAAAAAAGCACAACTGCCGATTTAGCTTGAAAGGCAGCTCTCCGGCATATCCTAAGGGGATCATCGGGAAAGAACCCGAATTTCGAAGACTTACGGAACGTTCTTCCCCCGAACCGTGCCAGATCGCGATGGGGCCGAATGGTTCCACGAGCAGAAATGCCCGCCGCCGAGGAAGGGTGCGCCGCCTAGGAAAGGCGCGCCGTCTTAAAAAGGCGCGCCGTCCAAAAAAGGCGCGCCATCTAAAAAGGCGCGCCGTCTAGGCGCGAAGCAAATCCCGCAGTGCGGATCCCACCCGATCCACCTCGATCAGAAAGGTGTCGTGGCCATACGGCGAATCCAATTCGACGTAGGTCACAGCGACTTCGGCATCTTCAAGCAGCCGGGCAAGTTCGCGCTGTTGCCAAACGGGGAAGAGAATGTCGGACTTCACCCCGATCACCAAAGTTCGCGCCTCAATGGCGGAAAGGTGGGGCCATGAACCATCCCCCGCGGAAGAACTCGGGCCGTCATTTTCGGAAGAAATGTCGAAGAGGTCCATTGCCTTGGAGATATAGAGATAGGAATTGGGATCGTATTGCAAACAGAATTTGTCGCCCTGATAGGCGAGGTAGCTCTCGACTTGAAAATCTTCATCGAGGCGGGGAATTTCATTCTTCGCGCGCTTCCGCCCGAAGCGGTCCATCCACTCTGGTCCCGACCGGTAGGTGAGCGTACCCATCTCTCGGGCCACGCGAAGGCCCCGATGGGGGAAACTCTTGCCGTAATAGCGCCCCTCGTTCCAATCGGGATCGGCCATCACGGCCTGTCGCTGGACAAAGCGCATGGCAATGGATTGCGGGTGTGAACAAGCAGCCGCCGAGATACTGGCCACCCGCTGAACCCGCCCAGGCGCCAACGCCCCGAGCATCAGCGATTGCATGCCACCCAGCGACGCGCCCACCGACGCGTAGAGGCAGTCGATTCCCAGATGATCGAGGAGCAGCAATTGAGCGCTCACCATATCCCGAACGGTGAGAATGGGAAAATCCGTGGCGTAGGGGTTTCCCGTAGCGGGGTCGGTCGAGGAAGGCCCGGTGCTGCCGTAGCAGCCCCCGATCAAGTTGGTGCAGATTACGTGGTAGCGATCGGTGTCGATTGCGAGTCCTGGGCCGACGACGTCTTCCCACCAGCCGGGATTCGGATTGCGCGCCTGACTACGGGCGTGAGAGGAGGCGGAGAGACCTGTATGCAAGAGGACAACGTTGTCCCGGTTGGGAGCGAGCTTTCCCCAACTCTCCCAGGCCACATTGAGTTCGGGCAGAACCCCGCCCCACTCGCATTCGAAGGGCTGAGACGAGTGAAATTTCTCATAGCCCGAGACAACCTTTTCGTACTGGGGCTCGGGACCCAAGGGAATCGAAGGTCGCGCCATCCAATGACTCTAGAGCGTTGGGGACTGAATGGCGATCAGGCAACTCAGGGGAAGGGGGTTCGCGTGTCGACCCACCCCGCATTCGCCCCATTCGCCGTGCCCCAGCCGATCAAGTTGCTAGAGCATATGGGAGTTAACAAGCACGCCGCCGTCACATTGCAGGCAAGCGCCAGTCACAAAAGAAGAGCGTTCCGAGGCCAACCAGATCACTGCCTCGGCGATCTCTTGGGGCTTGCCCACCCGCCGCATGGCGTGCTGGGCAACGGTGCGTTCCTTGAACTCGGGAAATTTTTCGAAGTAGCGCAAGAGCGAAGGCGTCTCAAAACCACCGGGAGCCACTGAATTCACCCGAATACCGCGAGCCGCGTACTCGGCAGCACCGGTTTTCGTCAACGCGTCGACGCCGCCCTTGGCGGCCACATAAGCCGACAAAAAAGCTTCACCCTTGAACTGGCTCGCGGAGCCGATGTTAATGATTGAGCCGCCCCCCGAATCCAGCATGGCGGGGACCTCGTATTTGATGCCGTGGAATACTCCCTTCAAGCAGACATCAATGGTGCGGCTCCAAGTTCGATCGTCGATCTCGTGAAGAAGCGAAAAATCTCCCGCTCCCCCGGCGGCGTTATTGGAGGCCCAGTCCAATCCACCAAGGCACTCGACGACTCGGGTTACAGCGGCCTCGACCGCGGAGGCATCGGCAACGTCCACCTCGCAGACGATGGCCTCTCCGCCGACCTCTCGTACGGCAGAAGCAGTCTCTTCTGCGGCCTGGGGATCAATATCGAGTACACCCACCCGTGCGCCCTCGCGAGCCGCAAGAATGCAGGTCTCTCGCCCAAGGCCCGAACCCGCACCGGTGACCAATCCCCGCTTCCCCTCCAACATCCCCATGGCCGCACCTCCCTGAATTGGCGGGCATGCTAGCAGCCGGAGTCCTTACGAAACCGCTCTGTCGGGATCCCGGACATGGCGGGCAGACCAACGACATCGGCATCGCTTCGGCTATTCTCCGCCCGACCCGGGAGGTTCCGCCATGACGCTCAGTCAGTTGATCCAGGCAAAAACACAAATTCAACAAATCGCCCAGCACCTTGATGGGCTCGATCCCAGCCAGCGCCGCGAGCAGACTCTCGCCCTGGACGGAAAAGCGCAAGAAGCGCTTTACACCATGGCCGCCGATGCCCCCCCCGCAGATCTCGCTCACTTTGTGCCAGACGATATTCCCGACGGCCGCGAGGTGATCCACGCTGGCCGGAACAGCCAGCCCGCGTTTCGCTATTTTCAGAAACGCTGGTGCCGACCGAGCGGCCATCCGAACGAACTCTGGGGCTACAACGAGACGGCTGTTCGTCCGCTGATCGGCCCGGGCTATTTTGTCGCCCACCCCACGGAGGGAAGCGGAGGCGAAACACGCGGGGCGATCGTTGTGGATTATTTCAGGGTGCCCGAGGGGCCGACGCCTCCAGGTTGGCCCCATGTCAAGCCGAACAGCAGCGGGCTTCAGATGTTCATCTACAATAAAACCCGCGACTATATGCGACGGGTTTCGGCGCACGTTTCCATCGGGGTTGCTTTCCGGATGGAAAAGAAAATTTTGGGTTACTTCGTACTCTGCCGACAAGCAGGCCAATAGCCGGTTTCTCCGGCTCTACATCCCGTCCTCTGCATGGCCCTTCCTGGGGGCAAAGTACCAGTCCAGAGCTTCGCGTTGAAAGCTTCCTGATGGCCAGTGGCGCCCGCCCTCGTCCACCGAGAATTTCACCTCGTAGCCCGCTCGCTTCAAATTCTCGCGCATGGGCAGTGCGATTTTATCGAAGGGAAAGAGGGGATCGGCGGTCCCATACTCGAGATAGAAACGCGTTCGCCTGTCTTTGGCCCCAACGGCGCCGCGGTCCATCATCGCAAAGCCCGCCGCCCAGCAAAGGGCCGCATCAAAAAACCCCGGGTTCGAAAGCGCGAGCGACAGGGCGTAGCTCGCCCCATCCGAGTAGCCGATAAGGACCTGGCGTTCGGAGTCGATGGGATAACGCCGGTAGATCAAGTCCCAGGCGTATTCCAAAAACTCCAGATCGCACTGCCCTGCGCCTCCATGAATCAGATCCCAGCTCGGCTCCACCGAGCGTGGAATCAAGAAGAGGGCCTGCCTCCGATTGGGCTCGTCTCGGCAGGCTTTGACGAGCAGTTCATCCTGACGCCCCGCGCCGTGAAAAACGGTGATCAGGGGATAGTTCCCGCCAGGCTCGATCGTGCTGGGCGTCAGCAGCACCGCCCGGGAAGGACCCAACTCGACGCTGACAAAGCCCAGGGGCGAAGCTTCGTCGCGCACCTCCGTCGACCGGTGTCTCAGGCGGAGCGTCATGCGATCCATGGGGTTAGGATAACAGCCCTCGTCGTGGAGCGAACTCGAGTGCTTCCGACATTTGCGTCCAGATCACATAGGGAGTCAGATATCCATGGCAACGGGCAGACTCGAAGGCAAGGTGGCAATCATTACTGGAGCGGCCCGAGGTCAAGGGGAATGCGAGGCGCGCCTTTTCGTCGAGGAGGGTGCCCGTGTAGTGCTCGGCGACGTACTCGACAAAGAGGGCAAGGCAGTGGCGGATGATCTGGGCAAAAATGCGGTGTACGTCCATCTCGATGTTCGGAGCGAATCGGACTGGAATTCCGCGGTGGCGACGGCGGATGGGCTCGGGCCGCTCAACGTGCTGATCAACAACGCAGCGGTCACTCACTTCGCGTCGCTCAAGGATACGACCTTGGAGGACTACAACCGGGTGATCGGAATCAACCAGGTGGGCACTTTTCTGGGCTTGCGTTCGGTCTTCGATTCCATGAAGGCCGCGGGCGGCGGCTCCATCATCAATGTTTCTTCCATCGATGGTCTGAGGGCCAAGAACGGACTGGTCGCCTACGCGAGCAGCAAGTGGGCGATTCGCGGGCTCACCAAGGTTGCCGCCATCGAATTCGGGCGCCACAACATTCGGGTCAATTCACTGCACCCGGGCGGTGTCGACACCATCATGGGCAACCCCACTGGCTCCGAGGAGATCGATCTCTTTTACAAGAACCAACCCATTCCGCGCTGCGGAAAACCCATAGACATCGCTCGCCTCGCGCTCTTCATGGCTTCGGACGAGTGTTCCTACAGCACGGGCTCCGAGTTCATCGCCGATGGCGGCTGGAACGTCGGCGAGTTCCTTCCCTATCTGCCCAGCTCCACATAGCCCTAGTCGACCCCGTAGCGGGCCGAAATTCCATCGATCAGGATATTCGTGATCTGGAGGTAGAGGGCGTTCATTTCGGGGCAAGGGGTCTCTAAAAGAACTTCCAACGCCGAATACTGGCCCTCTTCGGACTCAGCGATATCGGCCTGAAGATCGCTCCAAGCCGACGCCATCCCTGTGGCCTCGGCCCGGTGGAGGTCAGATCGCCGAAGAAAATTTTGCACCGTAATCCAAATCTCAACCGTTTGATCGAGTGTAAAGCCATCTCTCAAGAAAACCGAAATGAAGTTATCGAAGCGCCGAAGAAGGATTTCGCTTCGTCGGCCAGCGATTCGAAAGATCGCGATCCCGTCGTATACTGCATTGCGTGCGATCGGGTAGTCGTTTTGATTCAGCCAGCTTCGATACTGGAGAATCATTTCCGAGACATAAGCCCTCCAGGGCAGCCCCGTGTCAATCATGGGGATCTTTTGAGCGATCTCATCGGCGATCGCATCCTTGATTGATTTTATGCTGGGGAAATAATGGTAGAGGGACTGCGATGAGACACCCAAAACGTCGGCGAGTTTACTCAGGCTGAACTCTTCGGGGCGGATCCGAGCAGCCGCCTGGACGATGGACCGCTTGGTCAACTGCCGGGGCCGACCACGTGTTTCTCCCTCGGGGATTTCATCTTCCACTAGAAGCCTCATCGGATGTCCAAAAGTGTTCGAGTTCGTGCTGGAGCGATTTTACCACCCGCAAATAACAATCTCCTTATCCGGCAACCTGATCCGGCCAAAAGTGGCTGGAGTCTCGCCCCCCTGGCCCTAGCAAGATCCGGGAGCATACTCCTGAAGGTTTCCTCCGGCGAGCGAATTAATTTTCTTGATGCCATTCGGAAAATCAAATGAATCCACCTCCAGGGCCGCCTTCGCCGGTCGCGTTGGGTAGCCTCAAGCGGTTCGAATCCCTATTTCTGAACTCGGTGATCGGGGGGGCCCCAGCATGAAATTATTTTCAACTAAAGTGCAAAGCCTAGGGTTTGTAGCCAAATTTGGGTATTGAACCCGGCGGCCGAGAGCCCATTGTCTGATGCGCTGAACCCAATCACCGGCTCGGCAAGGAGTGGCTACCCAATGAAGCCAGAAATGACACTTCTCGAACAAAAAGAAGGGGTCGCAACGCTCAGCCTGAACCGGGCTAGCAAGCGCAACGCACTCTCCCGCGCCTTGAGGGCCGAAATCGTCTCCCGGTTGAGGGCACTTGAGGAGAATGATGGGGTCAGCGCGGTGGTCCTCACAGGAAAGGGCGAAGTCTTCTGCGCTGGGTTCGACCGCTCGGAGTTCGGCGAGGAGGGAATGACCGAAATTTTTTCCGAGTCACTCGACTACCACCGCCAAATCTATACCTTTCCCAAACCAATCATCGCGGCAGTGAACGGCCCAGCGCTCGGTGGCGGCTGCGATCTTGCGGCGATGTGCGATATTCGCATCGCGTCCACCACTGCGTTGTTCGGTCAACCACAAGTTCGTTTTGGTGCCGCCGCCGCATACGAACTGATGCGGGAGGTCATGTCCGAAGGTGGCGCCCGGGAGATGTGTCTCAGCGGCCGCCTCTACGGAGTTCAGGAAGCCCGCGAGATGGGCTTCGTCAATTCAGTGCACGAACCCGCAGACTTGATACGACAGGCCGAGGACCTCGCCGCCACCATCTCGAAGCTCCCGCAACCGATGCCTTGGAATACCAAGCAACAATTTCTTGCGTGCCAGCCCGACCTCTTCCAACCCTGAAAGCGGCCAATAGAGCCGAGGGAGAAATTCTACCTATGACGAACAATGAAGAAATCATCCGTAGCTTCGTCGCGGCATGGTCACGTCTCGACTCCAGCGAACTCGGCTCTTATTTCGCCGAAAACGGTGTTTATCACAACATGCCAGCCGCTCCCGTTTCGGGCCGGGAAAACGTCGAGCGGATGATTGCCGGGTTCATCGCTTCGTGGACCCACACCGAATGGGAATTGCTCAATCTGGTTTCGGCTGGCGATCTCGTCATCGCCGAACGCCTCGATCGAACTCGGGCGGGCGAAAAGAGCGTCGACCTTCCCTGTACTGGCGTCTTCGAGATGGAAGCCGGTAAGATCAAAATCTGGCGCGACTACTTCGACATGGCCACGTATGCCCGAGGCATGAGCTGATACTAGCTATCGTGGGACCAGCGCCGAGGAGTTCCAGAGAACTGGTCGGTCAACGGGAGCCGGAGGGGAAATCATCAACATGCAGGCATTGCTCATCGCCGCCATAGCGTTCCTCCTTGGCGCTATCGCGGCCTATTCCTGGAGCACCCGGAAGCTGAGCGCAACCAGTGGCGATTTGCGAAACGCACGCGAAGAACTCGCCGCCGCCGGGGCTCAACGCGATGCCGCCCAGGATCAGCTAAGACAGCTCCAGGAAGACCGCGAATCCCTCAAAGAATCCTTCGGTTCCATGGCGGCGGATCAGCTGAAGTTGAGCCGGGACGAATTGCTGAAACAAGCTGGGGAGCGCTTCGAGAAGAACGAGCAGAAACAAGCCGGCGAGCTCCAGAAGCGCCATGAATCTATCGAGAAGGAATTCAGGGCACTCACCGAGACGGTTAAAAACTTCGAAAAGATGCATAGTCAGATCGAGAAGGACAGAACAGAAGCCTTTTCGGCGATGCGTGAGCAGGTGACCTCTCTCCGGACCAAGGCCGAAGAACTCGGACAATCGAGTAGCGAACTCTCCACCGCGCTCCGGGGCTCGAGCCAGAGCCGGGGCAAATGGGGCGAACTGGCCCTCCGTAACATCTGCGAAGCTGCGGGCATGACCGAACATTGCGACTTCGTCGAGCAGTCCGGAGAGGATTCCGGCAAGCGTCCCGATCTTATCGTACAGCTTCCTGGCGAAGGGCAGATTCCCATCGATGCCAAGGTTCCCTATGTGGAATACGAGCGCATGATCGAAGAAACCGATCCCGACCAGCGGAACCTTCTCCTCAAGAAGCACGGCGAAGTGGTGCGAAGCACCATGCTGAGCCTGGCCAAGCGGGACTACCCCGGCCTGCTCGGAGGCGAGATCGATTTCACCGTGATGTTCATCCCCATCGAGAGCGTGGCGGCCGCCGCCTTCGAAGCCCGGCCCGACTTGCAACAAGAGGCCATCGACCAGGGCGTTCTGATCGTGACTCCGGTGACCTTGATCGCCTTGTTGCGAACCGTCGGCCTCTACTGGCGCCAGGAAAAGCTGGCGCGCAACGCCCAGGAAATTTGGAACGCCGCCCGAGAACTCCACGGACGCGTCCAAAACTTTCAGGTCCACCTGGGTAAAGTCGCTCGGGGGCTCGAGGGCGCCGTTAAGGACTTCAATGCCGCCATGGGGTCCTACGAAGCCCGGGTCTTGCCCCAGGGTCGCCGAATCGAGCAACTCGCAGCCATCGAACCGGGCGCGGCACTCCCCAAGCCCGCTCGCATAGAGACCCCACTGCGTGAGGTATCGGGTGCGGAAACCGAGAACGACTAACGGAGCCGCCCCTTCCCTGGCTCCCTCTCCCTATTCTCGCGATACACCCGGAAGCCCAGGCAAGGAGATCCAAGGGCTGAAAAGATCGAAAACACCGAAGAGATGCGGGCCCGAACCCTGTCCGGGGCTAGTGCCGAGTGATGCCCGCCGCCGAAGGCCGCGCACCCACCAGACTGGTGACCGCGTCCTGAATCCCGTCGATACTGAGGGAATACATGGGGAAAATATCTTGGATCACCTTGGTGGTACGGGTGTGCTCCCAGTCGGATTGGGGATCCGGGTTGAGCCAGACCACCCGGTTGAAATGCTCTCGGATGCGCATCAGCCAATCGATACCGCTGGTTTCTGACTCGAAGCGCGGATTGATGTTTCCTCGCGGATTCATTAACTCGGCGGGATGCATGGCGGCATCGCCGACAATAAGGACCTTCCAGCGTTCGTTAAAACGACGCAAGATATCCCCGGTGGGAACCGCATCCTTGATATAAAGATCGGCGGTTGTCCCCAGACGCTCATACACACAGTTGTGGAAATAGTAGGGCTTGAAATCACGCAGCCCCCGCTCTTCGTGAAGAGCTGTGAGCAATCGACTGACAGGCTCGTAGTAGGGCTCCATGGTTCCGCCGACATCCATCAGCAGAAGAAGCCGCACGTTGTTGCGCCGCTCTGAGCGGTAGACAAATTCGATCTCACCTGCGTTTCGACAGGTTTCGTCCACCGTTTCGTCGAGATCCAGTTCGTCATCGGGGCCTTCTCGGGTCAGGTGGCGCAAACGCTTCAGCGCCAGGCGCACGTTGCGAATATCCAGGGTGCTATCCGTGCGGTACTCCTGGAAGCGTCGATCCTCGGCCACCTTCATGGCCGAACGATTTTGCGACTGGCCGCCCACGCGAATGCCTGTGGGGTGCTGCCCACCATTGCCAAAAGGCGAGTGGCCTCCAGTGCCCACCCATCGCCCTCCCCCGTCGTGGCGCTCATCCTGCTCTTCGAGGGTCTCGAGGTAACGCCGCATCAACTCGTCGGCGTCGAGTTCCTCGATCATCTTCCGCTGCTCTTCGGTCAAGCCGTCGAAATTTTTCGGGTCGCTCATCCATTCGCTGAGTTGATCGCTGACACTCAACTCGCCTTCGACGCCATGAAAAATCCGCGCGAAGACGCGATCGAATGCGTCGTAGTAAGTCTCGCTCTTGATCAGCGTTGCCTTGGCGACGTTGTAGAAAGCCAGAAGGTTTGAGTCGTGGAGTCCCTTCTCCAAGCTCGTCATGAACATCTGCCATTCTTGCACAGCGACAGGAACGCCTTCATCACGCAAACCGTAAAAGAGGTCAAGAAACATGAGACTTTTCCAAGCTATTGGTTGTAGCGCGGCCCGAGGTCGCTCCAATCCGAAGGCATACCGCCCCCGCGTTCCTCGAAATCTGCCATTGCCGCCGTGTCCTGCTCGTTCTTGAGCAACGAACCCAGGAAGGGGATGTGGTTTTCGAGTTTCTCCTCGCTCACCCCCGAGCGCAGGAGGGCCGCGATCCAGTCGATCAACTCAGAAGTCGACGGCTTCTTGCGAAGGTCCGGTTGGCCCCTGAGCCAATAGAACTTGATCAGGACCTGATCGAGGAGAGTCGTATCCACGTTGGGGTGATGCACGTCAACAATCTTGCGCATCATGTCGGGTTCAGGGAATTCGATGAAGTGAAAGACGCAACGGCGCAGGAACGCGTCGGGGAGTTCCTTCTCATTGTTCGAGGTAATGATCACCAGGGGACGTTCCTTGGCCGCTACTTCGTCACCGGTTTCCATCACGGTAAAACGCATCTCGTCGAGTTCCCGGAGAATATCGTTGGGAAACTCAAGGTCGGCCTTATCGACTTCGTCGATCAGAAGGAGCTGCCGTTTCGGCGCGCTGAAGACTCGTCCAACAGGGCCCAGCTTGATGTAGCTGCGGATATCACCGACATCGCCCTCGCCGAAGCGCGCATCATTGAGTCGCTGGAGAGTGTCATATACATAGAGGCCCTCCATAGCCTTGCTCGTCGACTTGATGTGCCACGATTCCATGGGCAGGCCCAGACCCTCGGCGACGTGGTGAGCCAACAGGGTTTTCCCGGTACCCGGCTCTCCCTTCACGAGCAGGGGACGCTCGAGAGCAATCGCGCAATTGACTGCCTCTACCAGGGGTCGCGAAACGATGTAGCCCTTCGTTCCGGTAAAACGATAAAAGTCACTTTCTTCTGTCATGGTCCCTCTCTTGCCATGGCGGGTGGGCCTCAATTCGCGTCCAGACGGGTCGACCGCTATGCGGAAGGCGCGGGCCTCTCATGAACAAGGAGTTTCGCGTCTTCACCAAAGAGCACCGAAATTTTCCCCCGGCCCATGATCGCCTGAACGACACCCGTCCCCAGGTTCGGGTGAGTGATCTGGTCTCCGGGCTCGAAGGTCTCGAAGATCGAATACGCACGCGTGGGACGGTTGGGATCGGCTTCGATCACCACCGCCACATCGCCGGCCTTCTTCCCCCTGGATTTCGGCTTGGGCTTGAGCTTGCCGGCGCCACTCTCCCAAGCGGCGACCAGTTTCGGAGTCCCGGACAGGAGCGGACCTTCGTCTTCATACGACCAGGCGGGACTGTCTTCGAGTTCCAGACCGAGCAAAAAGACTTCCACTCCAATCTGCGTGGCGATCTCCCGGCCCAGGCGCTCGATCTCACGAATCCAGCCGGCGCCCTTTTGGGCTTCACGCTTGCGGCAGATCTCCCAATAGCGGGGACTCGCGGCGATAATCAACGCGGGGGCCTCTTCGCTGGGACCGCGACCGGTGACTCCCTCCACCTCCCCGCCGAGGGATGCACGATTCGCATCCACCATGGCAACCTGGGCCAACCCCGAGAGAAGTACCCGAAGTGGCGTATCACCAGCCCCTCCCCGAGTGGCCTCGGGGGCAAGATATTTGACGCGCACTACAGCCAAGCGGCCATCGGACAACTGACCCAGGAGATCGATGTCCTCGACCCCCTTGTTCGGATCCGCATCGCCCTGAGCCTTGTCGGGAGCCGCCGTTCGCAGGGGAACCAGATGGTCGACCAGCGACAACTGCAAACCCGTCGGCAGTTCCAGGGCTTCTCCCCCGGCCTTCACCCAACCCCCCATCGCCATGGCGGCGTGACGATCATCTTTCCCAGCCTGGGGACCGTGCGGAATTCGCCCGGTACTTACACCCAGATATTTCTTTCCCTTCTCCTGGCGGTTGGGCGCCGCGTCGACCTCCTGTTTATACAGGTGTTCGAGTTTCTCGCCGTTTTGTTCGACCGCAACCGCGCGGAACCCTTTGGCCTGCTTGACCTCCCGGACATTTGCCAAATCGAGCAGTGGATGCAAGCTCACCGTTCTTCCTCCTGAATGGGAGCGAGCAACCTCGGTCCCTCTCGTCCAATCGACTGCCCCGGGCGCAGCCATGCCTTTGCCGAGCACGGCACTCGCCCCGAAACGATCCAACCGGAGACACGAGTACCCGCAAAGCAGAGGCCCCGGCCTCAAGCCAGAGCCTCGTCGAAACTCTTCTCATTTCACCCGCGCATGGCCGAGAACTCCAAGCGAAGCCATCGGCCAACCCCGAGTAGAGTAGCGGCATTCCCCGGGGCGCAACATCCATCCCGGCAACTGCCTTGGCCGTTCAGTCGACCGCTTCAAAACGAAACCGCTGTGGGGGGCCAAGAATAAACCCCACACCCATCGACAAAGACCTCCCCCGCGGGATACGCTCCCCGGTAAGCCCTGGCGGGTTTGAAGCCTCATCGGTCGCACCCGAAACCCACACGGCGAACCCAAAACATTTCGTGGGGGCTGGAGCTTGGCCGCCGAGGACCGGAACGCGTCCACGGGAAATCCGATTCCCGCACAAGGAGCACTCAATGGCCTCGGCGATCCCGCCCGCCCCGAATCCAAACTGGCGCGAGCGTTTGCGCATCATCATCTTCGAGGCCGATACCTACGCGGGAAAGGCCTTCGATGTCGGCCTCCTCGTGACCATCGGCCTGAGCATCCTGGCCGTGATGCTGGAGAGCGTGCCCGATATCAAGAGCGAGCACCGTTCGCTGCTGCGAGCCGCCGAGTGGGTGTTTACCGGGCTCTTCGCCATTGAATACGGCCTACGCCTCATCTCGATTTCCCGCCCGCTTCGCTACGCGCGCAGCTTTTTCGGCGTGGTCGACTTGCTCTCGATTTTGCCCAGCTTTGTCAGCCTGCTCGTGCCCGGCTCCCAGTCCATGCTGGTGATTCGCGCCTTGCGGCTGCTTCGCATCTTTCGCGTCTTCAAACTCGCCCGATTCCTGGGCGAAGCCAACATTCTGATCAGCGCCATGCGGGCGAGCCGACACAAGATCGGCGTTTTTCTTGGCACGCTCTCGATCCTGGTCGTCATCGTCGGGACCCTGATGTTTTTGATCGAGGGAGAGAAGACGGGTTTCACGAGTATCCCCCAGTCCATGTACTGGGCCATTGTCACGATGACGACCGTGGGATATGGGGACCTCGTGCCCCAGACCGTGGGCGGCCAGATTCTGGCTTCGATGGTGATGTTGACGGGCTACGCGATCATTGCGATTCCCACCGGCATCGTGACCGCCGAGATCGTCAGCGCAGTACGCGGACCGATCACCACGCGCTCGTGTTCCGCTTGCTTCGACGAAGGCCACGTGCCGACCGCCCTCTACTGCAAAAATTGCGGCGAGTCGCTGAACCCCGACTGAGCCCAGGGTTTTGCGGCTATGGAGGCCATTAGCGACTAGAATCGGGTTCGGAATCCGAACCCGTACCCCCATGGGCGGGGAGAAAGCACTCACGATGGAGGAGGTCGGGGCGAGGCGTTGAGCGAAACCACACTGCTCTTCGAACTCATCCTCCTGCTGGCGCTCACCGCAGGAGGACTGGCACTCTTTGAGCGGCTGGGGTTGCCCGCCATCGCGGGCTTCCTCGTGGTCGGAGCCATCGCGGGGCCGGGCGGCCTGGGCCTGGTGCCGGATCCCGATCGCGTCCGGGTTCTGGCCGAAATCGGCGTCATCTTTCTGCTCTTTGAAATCGGCCTCGAGCTTCCCATGTCCCGGTTGCGCGACCTGGGCAAGATGGGACTGGTCGCCGGCGGCGCCCAGGTGGCCGTTACCGTCGCCGTGGTCGCCGTGGGCGCGGGCTTCATGGGCCTCTCCCCGGCGACTTCCCTAGTCCTTGGCGGACTGGTTTCCATGTCGAGCACGGCGCTGGTCATGCGGTTGCTCTCTGACGAAGCCCAAATCGACGCACCCCATGGCCGACTCGCCGTCTCGGTTCTGGTCTTCCAGGACCTGGCCATCGTCCCTTTCCTGCTGGCCATTCCCTTCCTCGCACCGGGCGCCGAGAACTCCGCGCAGGGCCTCGTCCTTTCGCTGGTCCGCATGCTCGCTGCCCTGGGCCTGGTGTTCTTCATCGTTCGTGTCGGGGTTCCGCGGGTCCTCAACCTGGTCGCCCAGGCACGATCCCCCGACCTCTTCAGCCTGCTTGCCCTCCTGATTGTTCTTGGCTCGGCCTTTCTCGCCGAGGAACTCGGGCTGACCCTGGCCGTCGGCGCCTTTCTCGCCGGGGTGGCTGCCACCTCTTCCCCCTACGCACAGCAACTCTTCAGCGAGGTCGTGCCCCTGCGCGGCGTGGTCCTCGGGGTATTTTTCACCGCCATCGGCATGCTCTTCGACCCCCATGCGCTGCTGGATCACGCCCCATTGGTCCTCCTCTACTTGGTGGTTACCCTGGTTCTCAAGACCGGAGTCGTCGTCGCAGCGAGCACTCTGCTCCTGGGCAATAGCCTCCGGGTCGCACTGCTGGCCGGGCTTGCCCTCTCCCAGACAGGCGAGTTCACCTTCGTACTCGCCGAGGCCGCGGCCCAGGCGGGTCTGCTCGGCGAACCCTACTACCAGGTGGTTCTCTCTGGCTCGATTCTCAGCCTACTCGCCAGTCCCTTCATCATGCGGGCGGCGCCCTGGATCGCCGAAACCGCCACTCGCTGGAGCGACCGAAACGGCGCCGGCGCAGAGAGCCTGCCCGAAACGGACACCGACCAACGGGCCCAACGGGTAGTGGTGATCGGCTACGGACCAGCGGGCCAGACCCTGACCCGACTGCTCAAAACCATCGATGTCCCCTATGTCATCATCGACAACAATCCCCGCGCCGTCGAGCGCGCCCAAAGCCACGAAGCCCACATCCATTTCGGCGACGCCACCCGGCCGGTTCTTCTTTCCTGGCTCGGTATCGACGAAGCGCGTCTGGTGGTCGTCGCGATCTCCGATGCCCTGGCCACTCGGCGTATCGTGACGCGCATTCGGCTACTGGCGCCCGACACGCCGATACTCGCCCGCACCCGCTACGTACTCGAAGTCGACCCTCTTGAGACCGCCGGGGCGAGCAGCGTCGTTGCCGAAGAATTCGAAGCCAGTATCGAGTTGGTCGCTCGAACCCTCGAACTCTTCGAAATTCCCAGCGGCCCCATCGCGCGCTTCACCCAAGCCCTCCGTGATGAGGGCTATGGGGCCATCCGCAGCCCGACGCCCCTCCCCATCGACCCCTGGCTGATGGAACTCCTCGAGGAGAACGACACCCATTGGCTGGATTGCCCGGCGAACTTTCCGGGGAACCGCAGCCTGCAGGATCTCGACGTCCGCGCCCAAACCGGCTGCACGGTTCTGGCCGTGGAACGCGAGGGGATCGCCAACACCAATCCGAATCCCGGAGATCCCCTGCACCGGGGCGATCGTTTACTGGTGCTCGCCGAGCCCGAAAATTTGAGCGCCCTCAAGGCCCTGCTGGACTCGGCGAGTTCGCGCCCCTAGTCCCAACCCCTTTCTATCCATGCTACTTCTAGAATGCCGAGCCCTTGGTTGGCTTTTGGAGCCCCCATGCGCCCCCAGTTCGATCCCTCAGACACCTTTGCGTTTCGCCATATCGGCCCCCGACCCGGCGACCTTCGGGACATGCTGCGATCGCTCGGCTTCGACTCCTTGGACGCGCTCGCCGACGCGGCGGTCCCGGCCGATATTCGCAACGAAAAAGAACTCGCCCTCGACGGATTGCCCCACCGCCCACTGGGCGAGGCCGAACTTCTTGAGCAATTGAAGGCCATGGCCCAGGAGAATCAGCCCACCCGCTCGTGGCTCGGCATGGGGTATTCGGGGGTCATTGTCCCAGGCGTCATCCAACGCGGCATCCTCGAGAACCCCGGCTGGTACACGCAATACACCCCCTATCAATCCGAAATTTCCCAGGGTCGCCTCGAAGCGCTGCTGGTCTTTCAAACCCTGGTGTCCGACCTCACCGGGCTTCCCCTGGCCAACGCCTCACTGCTCGATGAAGCGACGGCGGCCGCCGAGGCCATGGGGATGTGCCGCAGCATCCACCAAGGCAAACGGGGCGGTTTCTTCGTCGCCTCGAATTGCCACCCCCAAACGATTCAAGTCGTGCGCACCCGAGCCGAGGCTCTCGGCATGGCGCTTCATCTGGGCGATCCGGAAAGCGCCGCCTTCGAGGAACTCGACCTCTGCGGAATTCTGCTCCAATACCCAACCACCGGGGGCCGCGTTGAAGATCCGCGCCCCTGCATCGCCCGAGCCCGATCGGCGGGCGTCACGGTGGTGATGGCGGCCGATCTCCTAGCCCTCACCCTGATCGAGGGTCCGGGATTTCTCGGCGCCGATATCGCAGTCGGGTCGACCCAGCGCTTTGGCGTTCCTATCGGCTTCGGCGGCCCCCATGCCGCCTACCTGGCTACCACCGAAAAGCATGCCCGAAAAATACCGGGCCGGGTGGTGGGTGTTTCACGCGACCGCCACGGCCAGACCGCCTACCGGTTGGCCATCCAAACCCGGGAACAGCATATTCGCCGGGACAAAGCGACCAGCAATATCTGCACCGCCCAGGTGCTTCTCGCCGTCATGGCCGGCATGTATGCGGTCTACCACGGACCCGAGGGCCTGCGCACCATCGCCCGACGGATCCACGGGCTGACCGCGTGCTTGGCCGCCGGCCTCCGGCGCCTGGGCCACCGCACGGGAGAGTCCGCGTTCTTCGACACGCTCGAGATCGAAGTGGTTGGCGCCAGCGCCGGGTCGGTTCTGTCCTCCGCCTGGGAACTCGGCATCAACCTGCGCTCCTATTCCTCCGAACAGCCCGCTTCCGCCGACCCGCATGGAGGTTCCACGATCCACGACTCCAGCGAGCGCCCCGCCCAAAACGATCGCCTCGGCGTAGCCTTCGATGAGACCACGACCCCCGAGGATGTCATGGACGTCCTTCAAGCCTTCGACCCCCACGCCTCCCTCGGCTTCGAATTCGACGAACTGGCCCGGGAAGTCGGCGAGCAGGATTGGCTCCCCGCCGCCTTGCGACGAACGACGCCCTACCTCGAACACCCGGTCTTCCATGCCCACCGTTCGGAAACCGCCATGCTCCGTTACCTCCACCGCCTCGAAGCCAAGGACCTGGCGCTGAATACATCCATGATTCCCCTGGGCTCGTGCACCATGAAGCTCAATCCCACGGCTGCCATGGTCCCGGTGACATGGCCCGAATTCGCCAACATCCACCCCTTTGCGCCGGCGGATCAATGTCTTGGCTACCAGACCCTTTTTCATCAATTGGAAACCTGGCTGGGAGAGATCACCGGGCTCCCCGCGGTCTCGCTGCAACCGAATGCGGGAAGCCAGGGCGAGTTCGCGGGCCTGCTCGCGATTCACCGCCACCACCTCGCCCAGGGCGAAGCCCAACGCACGGTTTGCCTGATTCCCACTTCGGCCCACGGCACGAATGCGGCCAGCGCTGTGATCGCCGGCTTCGAATGTCATCCGGTGGCCTGCGACGCGATGGGAAACGTCGACCTGGCGAATTTGCGCGGCCAGTGCGAGAAGCACGCCGAACGTCTCGGCGCGCTGATGATCACCTACCCGTCGACTCACGGCGTTTTCGAAACTTCGGTGGTGGAAATCTGCGACATCATCCATGCCCACGGTGGCCAGGTCTACATGGACGGCGCCAACCTCAACGCCCAGGTGGGGCTCACCTCACCGGGGCGCATCGGCGCCGATGTCTGCCACGTCAACCTCCACAAAACCTTCGCGATTCCCCACGGCGGCGGCGGGCCCGGCATGGGGCCCATCTGCGCCGCCGAGCACCTGCGCGCCCATCTACCCGGGGATTCCATCCTCGGTGAAGGGGCGGTTTCGGCGGCCCCCTATGGGAGCGCGGGCATTCTCCCCATTAGTTGGGTGTACATTGCGCTGCTCGGTGGACCGGGGCTCACCCAAGCGAGCCAAGTCGCCATCCTGAATGCAAATTATATGGCCAAGCGCCTCGGTGAGCACTTCAACATCCTCTACACCGGACCCTCGGGTCTCGTCGCCCACGAGTTCATCATCGATTGCCGCCCTTTTGAAAAAACCAGTGGCGTGGTGGTCGAGGACATCGCCAAGCGCCTGATGGACTTTGGCTTCCATGCGCCCACTATGAGTTTCCCTGTGCCGGGCACACTCATGATCGAGCCCACCGAGAGCGAGGCCCGGCAGGACCTCGACCGGCTCTGCGACGCACTCATCGCGATCCGAGGCGAAATTCGCGCCATCGAAGCCGGGAAGCTGGACGAGACCAACAACCCCCTCAAGAACGCGCCCCACACGGCGGCCCACGTTACCGGGGACGCTTGGCCCCACCCCTATAGCCGCGAGCAGGCGGCGTGGCCCGCTCCATGGCTGCGGGAACACAAGTACTGGCCCCCCGTCGGGCGGGTGGACAACGTTTGGGGCGACCGGAACCTGGCCACTCGATTGCCCGGCGCGTAAATCCGGGATCAGGCCGTATCGAATTCGTGGATCCCGCCTTCTTCGTGGAGCTTCGCGTAGGTCTTGAAGTTGCCCGGAAACAGAAAGGGCGCGCGCCCGGCATCATTTCGGTAGTAGCTCGTGCAGGATGAATTGCCCCATGAATAGAGTTCGAATTGGGTATCCATCCATGCGTTGTAGTCCGTGTGAAGCGGTTCCTTCACTTCCAGGGTCTGCGCCCCGGCCGCCTGCTTCTGTTCGAGGAGCCGAACGATGCTCTCCACGTTGCGCTCCACGGTGGTGAAATACGGGACGTTCAAAACCAGGCCATTGGGCCCCACCACGAAGAAGAAATTCGGAAAACCCGGCCGGGCAATGCCCTTATGGGCCTGGGGCGAGTCGCCCATGGCTTCCGTCAGGTCGATGCCCGCGCGGCCGGTCACCTGAAAGCGGTCAAAATCCAGAATCCGGTAGCCCGTGCAGTAGATGATTATATCTGCCTCCACCGCGCGACCTTCCGAGGTCACAATGCCCGTGGGCGTCACCTCGGCCAAGCCCGAAGGAATCAGCTCCACGTTCTCCCGCAGCAGCGCGGGGTAGAAATCGTCGGAGACCAGTCCTCGCTTGCACCCAAATCGGGTGTCCGGGGTGAGGGCATCGCGCAGATCGCCCTCGGGAAACACCTTCTCGATATAGCTCAGACCGCGCTTTTCAAAATCTTCCATTCGCTTGTGACCCAGAGTGGCGGCGTCGTGAACCAAGCTCATGAGGAAGCGTTGGCCCCGCTGGATCATGCGCAGATAGGGGGGCAAAAGGCGAAACAGTTTGCGCTTGGTTTCGGAGTAGAATTTTCGGCCTCGGGGCATAATCCAGTTCGGCGTCCGCTGGAGCACCGTCAATCGACCGGCGCGTTTCGCTACCTCGGGCACGATCTGCACGGCACTGGCCGCTGAGCCGACGATGACAATTCGCTGGCCATCGAGGGAGACATCGTGATTCCACCGGGTGGCGTGCCAGCTTTCCCCCTGGAAGGTCTCCATGCCGGGAATGTCGGGGAAGAGAGCCGTGTGCTGGTTCCCCATCGCGCTGATCACCACATCGAACACAAAGGTCTCCACCGCCTCGTCTTCGAGCGTCCACTCGGTGGTCTCGGCGTCGAAGCGAACCCGCACGATGCGGGTGCCGGTTCGGATGTGCGGGTCCAAGCCAAACTCGGTGGCGCAGCGTTGAAGGTAGGCCTCGATCTCGGGCTGTTCGGCGAAATTCGCGGTCCAGGACGGATTGGGCGCGTAGGAAAAAGTGTAGGAGTGCGCCCAAACATCGCAGGCCAGGCCGGGATAGGTGTGCAGATGCCAGGTGCCCCCCGGCTTGGGGGCCTTCTCGAAGAGGGTGAAATTCGAGAAGCCCTTGGCGAGCAACTCGTGACCCGTCGCCAGTCCCGAGGGACCCGCGCCGATGATGGCGATCTTGAGGGCGGAACGATCCACAGTCGATAACTCCAGTGCGCGCACGGGCTTCGTCTGCCCCGCGACCGCTCATTCTGCCATGTCCCCACCCTCTTTGCCGACCCGGGACCGCCGCTGCCGCCAGTCGGATCCGACCGAGGGGGGAGACCAAGGGGGGGCGGGGGGGAGACCGAGGGGGGAACCAAGGGGGAGACCGGGGCACGCGACGTCCCGGTGCGGGCCCAGTGAATCGAGACGGGAATTTGAGGTAGTGTCCGCTCCCTCAGACGGATCGGTTGCCGGCTTCATGTCTCCCCAGCCCTTTCCCCCAGTCCGTTCCCCAGTCCGTTCCCCCAGTCAAGAAAGGAAGTCAGAATGGAACTCGAAGGAGCCTCGGTTCTCGTCACGGGCGGCGCCTCAGGAATCGGCGAAGCCTGCGCGCGGCGCCTCGCCCTGCTCGGCGCGCGGCCGGTCATCGCCGACCTCAATGAGGAAAAGGGCAAAGCCGTAGCGAACGACCTGAAGGGCACGTTTGCCAAAACCGACGTCGCCGATTCCGATCAGGCCCAGGCCGCGGTGGATGCAGCCTTGGAACTCGGACCCCTCCGCGCCGTGGTCAATGCCGCAGGCTTGGGCAATGCAAACCGCACGGTCAACCGCGAGGGAGTTCCCTTCCCCCTCGATCAGTTCGAGTTCGTCATTCGCGTCAACCTGATCGGCACCTTCAACTGCCTGCGACTCGCCGCCGCAGCCATGTCCAAGCTGGACCCGTGCGATCACCAAGGACAACGCGGAGCCATCGTGAACATCGCCTCGGTGGCGGCCTTTGACGGACAAATCGGCCAGGCCGCCTACTCGGCCTCCAAGGGCGGCGTAGTGGGGCTCACGCTTCCGGTGGCCCGGGATCTATCGGCCCTGGGCATTCGGGTCAACACGATCGCACCGGGCTTGATCGATACGCCCATCTATGGCCAGGGCGAAGCTTCGGACAAGTTCAAGGAAAACCTCGGGCGCAACGTGCTTTTCCCCAAGCGCCTGGGCGTAGCCAGCGAACTCGCCTCCATGGTGGCCGAGTGCATCACCAATGACTACATGAACGGCGAAGTGATCCGGGTGGACGGCGGCATCCGCATGCCTCCGAAGTGAGGGGCGCCCATCAACCTTCAGCGCATGAACCTTTAGCGCCGAACCTTCAGCGCATGGAAGGAAAATTGGTAGGCACGTTGCAACTTCCTGCCTGCGCCGCGAGAGCACCCCGTTGGATGCCCACGCTTCCGAGCAAGAGCCCGTAGCCAAGGACCGTCGACCGACCTCTCGGTCGCCCAAAGCCGGTCGGTTCGGGTGAAAATTTCGGTTTCCAAGGCAGTTGCAGCATTGTGCCCTTCCCCTCGTCATCTGCCTTTCTGTCTCTTGGGTTGAAGTTTTATTTCGAACCGGATGACGCCCTCCGAACGAATTCTGAAATGAAGGCGTTCTGAATGCGTGGTCTCCGGCGTCCGAAGCGGCGGCGCCTAACTCTTGTCGCTGGCTTCGTCTACGCCGCGCATCACGTCCAATGCGGCGCTCTCGCCCGGAGCCGGAATTTCCACGATGCGCTCGTCGACGTCGTCGTACTCGAGGCGCAGGGCTCGGCACATGGTGGCGTGCAATTCATAGGTGCACGTAATGTAGGTGAGTTCGAGAATTTCCTCGTCGCCAAGACCCTCGCGAAGTCGCTCGAAGGTCGCGTCGGCGACGCGACCGCCGTCCAGCACCAGGGCGTCCGTGTAGGCGAGCACCGCGCGCTCGAGGGGACCGAAGCAATCGGAGGTCTGCCAGCCGGGAATCGCTTCCACCTCGGCGTCGCCGAAGCCAACCGAACGCATGGCCTTGCAGTGTTGAGAGAAAACGAACTGGCTTCCGCGCAAGTAGCCCGCCCGGGTCTGACCGAGTTCGCGCAGCTTCGGGTCGATTTTTCGCTTCGGGCTTCGGTAGAGCTGAAAGCCCGCCACGGCATGACGAAAGACATCGGGAACCCCGGCAAAGACGGTCCACCAATTGCCCGGGGTGCCGGTTTCCGTGCCCGGTTCGGCGACCGGGTCCCGGTCGCCAAAGAGCATGTCGTAGAGCTTCACGATATCGGCCGGAGCTTCGGAACGCGGTACCTGTTTCAAGCGGGGCATGACAAGTCTCCTCGGGTTCAAGTTTGTTGGGCGCCCCAATCGTCGTGGGGGGTTGCCCGAATCAGTGCGAATCGTCGGGATCGCCGCGAATGCGCCGCGAACGTTTTAGCCCCGAGTGCTGGCGCTTGGCCTCGCGTTGGCGAGTCCGGGAGGCCAAGGTCGGGCGGGTGGGACGCCGACTGCGGGGCACCTCCAGGGCATCGGCCACCCACTCGGCCAGCCGCGCCCGGGCCGCGTCGAGATTGCGGGCGCGGCTTCGCGACGCCTCGGCATTGACGATGAGCTCCCCATCCCGGGTGAGCCGGGGAGCCAGAGACTCGAGCAAGCGACTCCGCTGGGTCTCGTCGAGCGCCTCGCTGCGTTGCACGTTCCAGCGCAGGGTCACCCGGGTGGCGCTCTTGTTGACGTGCTGACCGCCGGGCCCGCTGGATCGGCTCGCCAACTCGAGCAACTCTGTCCCCGGAATTCGCAAACCCCGGCCCACCTCGATATCCAGCTGCGCCACGTCGCCGCTCCTCGCTCCCGTTCCCTTGGCCTCCCCTAGCCTCTCTTGGCCCGAAGGCCCGAACTCGCCTCATGCCGAGCGCACTCTCGGGCACCCCCCCGCTATGGCTCCACGAGAACCTTGCACTGCGTGCTGGGATGCTTGAGAGCTTCGAAGGCTTCGGGCATCTGGGAAAGGCCCACGCGGTCGGTGACCATGGGCCCGGGATCGATACGGCCGTCCGCCATCATGTCGAGAGTCAGTTGAAAATCGCTCTTCCGATAGGCGAGCACAAATTGCAGTTGCAGTTCCTTGATCAGCGCCACCCCGGGCACCCAGGTATCGGGCTGCATACATACCCCTGCCACCACTACCTTTGAGCGAGCCGCCGCCAGATCGACGCACTGGGCCAACAGACCGGGCACCCCGACGCATTCGAAGATCACGTCCGCGCCGCCCCCAGGCATTTCGGCCAGCAGGGGGGCCGCACTCGCGCTCCCGTCCACTCCGTGCGTCGCGCCCATTGCCTCGGCCATGGCGCGTCGGCCCGGAGCCGGCTCGCTCACCAGGATGCTGCGCGCACCGAAAAAACGCGCCCAAAGAGTGACCGCCAGGCCAATGGGACCCGCGCCGATCACCATCACGTTTTGGCCCGAGGTCAGGCCCGCCGCGCGGGCCGCGTTGAGGCCCACGGCCAGGGGCTCCACCAGCGCACCCTGACGAAAATCCAGAGCCTCGGGCAGGTGGAGAGCTTCGTTGCTCCCCACTCGGAGATATTGCGCGTAGGCGCCGGGCAGATCCCCCAGGCCCGTGATCTTCAATGCCCGGCAGTGCATCACATCCCCCGCAAGGCATTCCGCGCAAGCCCCGCAGCCGATACCCGGAATCGCCGTCACGGCATCGCCGGGCGCAAAGCTGCCCGTCGCTTCACCGCCCACCTCCACCACCCGGCCCGCAAACTCGTGCCCCATCACGCAGCCGTCGGGAAGGCCGCCGGACGGGCCCGCCGCGTGAAGATCCGAACCGCAGATCCCGCAGCACTTGACCTCGACCACCAGGTCCCGGGGACCCGGCGTGGGATCGGGAACGTCTTCGATGGCCAACGGCTGGTCGACGGCGTGGAAGACGGCGGCGCGCATGGATCCCTCCCTCCACCCGGGCTTCCCGGGCGATGGACCGGGTCGGGCGGACAGCCCGAAAGAACTTTCGGGTCCGAACAGCCTAGTCGAACCGGCAAAGGTCGGCTGGGGAAAGTCGCGTCCTTGCCGCTTCCCGACTCTCCACTGGCTTCCCCTATTCCCTAGTTCCCCACTGCCGACCCCCACTGCCTACCCCCACTCCCTGCGCGCGCCAGCCCCCGCCCGCCGGCCCAAGGAACCGTATCCCCCAACCACCGACGCGGTATGCTGACCGCTCCCCGGCGGCGGCAGGCCCACCGGATTTTAAGGAGAAAGCCATGCGCGCGGCTCTGGTCGAATCCCCCGGCTCCCCGATGAAGATCGAAGAAATTCAGATCGCCGATCCCGGCCCCGGCCAGATCCGGGTTGCGGTGAAATATTGTGGCTGCTGCCATTCGGACCTCTCCATCGCCGAAGGAACCTTTCCCGCCCCCACCCCCATCGTCTTGGGCCATGAAGCCTCGGGGATCGTCGATGCCGTGGGGGCCGGCGTCGACCGGCTGCAACCCGGAGACCCGGTGGTCCTCACTCCCGCTCCGCCCTGCGGCACCTGTTATTGGTGCGTTCGCGGCGAGGCCAGCAGTTGCGTGAATTCTCTCGATATCGTGACCAATCAGCTCGCCGACGGACAAACCGGGCTCTCTCGGGGCGACGAACTCGTCTACCGCGGGGTCGGCCTGGGGGCCTTTGCGGAATACGTCCTCACCCACGCCACGGGCGCGGTCAAGATCGACCGCGAAATCCCGCTGGAAGTGGCCTGCGTGGTGGGGTGCGCGGTGCAAACCGGGGTGGGCGCGGTGCTCAATACCGCCCAGGTGGTCGAAGGCGCCACGGTTCTCGTCATGGGCCTGGGCGCGATCGGACTCTCGGTGGTCCAAGGCGCGCGGCTCGCCTCGGCGGCGCGCATCATCGTTTCGGATCCCGTGGGCCAGCGGCGCGAAGTCGCCGGCGCCCTTGGAGCCACCGATTTCATCGACCCCACCCGGGAGGACGTCATCGAGCGGGCCCAAACCCTGACGGGCGGCATCGGGGTCGACTACGCGTTCGAATGCGCGGGGCGCGGGGATCTCATCAGCGCCGGCTTTCTGGCAACGCGCAACCACGGCACCATCGTGTGCGTCGGCGCGCCGCCCATCACGGACAACATCACCCTGGCGCCGGCGGCCCTGTTCGTGATGAGCGAGAAAAAACTCATGGGCACGCTCCTGGGCAGCTGCAACTCCCTGCGAGAAATCCCTCGGCTCATCGGCCTCTATCAGGCGGGCCACCTGGACCTCGAAGCGCTGATCACCCACCGCCGACCCCTCGATGAGATCAACGAAGCCATGGCCGATCTCAGCGCGAGCCGAGGCATTCGCACGGTTCTCGAGATCGGAGCCTGAACGTCGAACACCCGAACCAAGCGCACAGCACAAGCGCCCAACACAAACACCCAACCCCAAGCGCCCGACACAAACACAGAAAACACAAACGCCCGAACATAAACGCCTGAAAGCCGATCCCAGTCGGAGAAGGATCTCCAACATGCCCTCCCATCGCGATCTCCCCGAGAGCCAGATCACCGACCGCGAGATCTACCTCCGGCGTCGCGATTTTCTTCGCACTTCGGCCACCGCGGCCGTCCTGGCCAGCGGCTTGCCCGCACTCACCGCCTGCGGAACCGAAGACGCCGTAGCCCAAACCAAGGCTTCGGTCCGAGGGCCCCGGCCCCTTGCCGACATTCTCCCCGCGCCGAATCGCTTTCGCGCGGAAGATCCTCAGACCCCTGAAAAGGACGCGACGACCTACAACAACTTCTACGAAATGGGCACCGACAAGGACGATCCCGCGCGCAACGCCCATCGCCTCCGCACCGAACCGTGGTCGGTCAGCGTGGAGGGCGAGATCGCCAAGCCCGGCGTCATCCCCCTGGAAGACCTCCTGCGCCCGCATCCTCTGGAAGAGCGCGTCTACCGCTTGCGCTGCGTGGAGGCCTGGTCGATGGTGATTCCGTGGGTGGGAGTGCCGTTGGGCGATGTCCTGAAACGCTTCGAACCCACTTCGAAGGCCCGCTACGTGGCGTTTGAAACCCTGCTCGACCCCGAGCAATTGCCCGGACAAAAGCGCCGGGTCCTCGAGTGGCCTTACCGCGAGGGCCTCCGCATCGACGAGGCCATGCACCCGCTCACCCTGCTCGCCGTGGGGATGTACGGCAAAACCCTTCCCGGCCAGAATGGCGCGCCCCTCCGCTTGGTGGTGCCCTGGAAATACGGCTTCAAGAGCATCAAGTCCATCGTGGGCATTCGGCTTCAGGCCGACGAGCCCGTGACCGCGTGGAACCAGTCAGCGCCCGGGGAGTACGGCTTCTATGCCAACGTGAACCCCGAGGTCAGTCACCCGCGCTGGAGCCAGGCCCGGGAGCGGCGCATCGGGGACTGGCGCAAGCGCCCCACCCTCCCCTTCAACGGGTACGGGGACCAAGTGGCCAGCCTCTACGCGGGAATGGATTTGCGGCGGAATTTCTGAAGTGAAAATCGGAAGCCGATCGGCACGGATCGCGCTGGCCGTCGCCGGACTGATCCCCCTCGCCCAGGGGATTTTTGACTTTGCCACCGGCGGCCTCGGCCCCGAACCCGTCGAGGAGATCACCCACCGCACCGGGCAATGGGCGCTGCGGATGCTCCTGCTCGGCCTTGCCGTTTCTCCGGCGCGGCGCCTACTGGACGCTCCAGGGCTCGCCCCCCACCGCCGTACTTTTGGGCTCCTCGCCTTCCTTTACGCCAGCCTGCACTTCATCACCTACCTGGCCCTGGATCTCGATTTCCGCCTGGGCGATCTCGCCGAAGACATCCGGGAGCGGCCATTCATCACCGTGGGCTTCAGCGCCCTTGTCTTGCTCTCCCCCCTGGCCCTGACCTCCACCCGCAGCTGGATTCGCCGGCTCGGAAAGCGCTGGCGGCAACTGCACCGCGGGGTCTATCTGGCGGTCACCCTGGCGGCGATCCACTTCGTCTGGTCCGCCAAGGCCGATTGGCTCGAGCCCGGAATCTACGCCGCGGTCGCGGCCGCCTTGCTGGGCCTTCGCATCCCGGGGGCACTCGGGCGAAAGCGAGCCAACTATGCAACGCTTCGCCGCGCCGAAAACTCCGAACCCAAAGGATAGACACCCTGAGCGACGACGAACTCCAGTCCGAGAGCCCCCCGCCCGACCCGGCGGAATACGGAGACGACGTCCGCGTGCTCGAACTCAGCGGGCGGCGCTTTTTTCTCGTGGGCACGGCGCATATTTCGCAGCAATCCGTCGACCTCGTCCGCAAGGTCATCGAGGGCGAACGCCCGGATTGCGTGTGCGTCGAACTCGATCAACAACGCTACGCGGCCCTCTCCCAGGAGAAAACCTTCCAGGCCCAGGATCTGCGCGAGATCATCCGCAACCAGCAACTCGCCGCCCTGCTCATCAACCTGCTGTTGGCCAGCTATCAAAAGCGCCTGGGCATGAAACTCGGCGTCACCCCGGGCAAGGAACTCCTCGAGGCCACCCGGGCTGCCCAGGAAAACGATATCCCCATCGCGCTCTGCGACCGCGATGTCCGCATCACCCTGCGCCGGGCTTGGGCGGCGCTCTCGTTCTGGCACAAGCTCCAGTTGGCTTCGGGGGTCCTGGCCAGCGCTTTCGAGGACACCGAGATCAGCGAGGAAGAACTCGCGCGGATTCGCCAACAGGACGTGCTCTCGGAACTCATGCGCGAACTCGGAGAGGCCATGCCGCGGCTCAAGACGAGTCTGATCGACGAGCGGGACACCTACCTCGCCCAGAAGATTCGCGACACGCCGGGCCAGAAGATCGTGGCCGTGGTCGGAGCGGGACACATCGAGGGAATGTCCCGGGCCATGGAGGAAGAGGCGACGGTGGATCTCTCCGAAATCGAAACCATCGCGCCGGTCTCGCCCATCTGGAAGTGGGTCGGCTGGGCGATCCCCGCGCTCATCGTCGGCTCCATCGTTTGGATTGGCGTCTCCCAAGGGTTTACCCAGGCGGGCGAGAACGCCCGCTATTGGTTCTTCGCCAACGCGATTCCCAGTGGCATCGGGGGCCTGCTCGCCTTCGCCCACCCCCTGACCACCCTGGCGGCCTTTTTTGCGGCGCCGCTCACCAGCCTGACCCCCGTGATCGGCGCGGGCTATGTCGCGGCTTTCGTCCAAACCTGGTTCGTCCCGCCGACGGTGCATGAAATTCAGACCGTGGGCGAGGACATCGCCACCGCGAAGGGCTGGTGGGCCAATCGACTGCTCCGCATTCTGCTGGTCTTCCTCTTGACGACCCTGGGAAGCGTGATCGGCACTTGGGTGGGCGGCTATGAGATCGTGAGCAATCTCTTCGGCTAGGCCGCGCGCCGCGCTGCGGGCACGCTAATTTTCCGCCATGGCGTGGGGCTCAGATTTTCTCGGCGGCGCAGGTCCGCTCCTCACCCTCGCCGTTGTGATTCTGGCGGGGGTGACACTCGGCGGCGCAGCCAAGCGCCTCGGGCTACCCAGCGTCACCGGGCAGATTCTGGCCGGCGTTCTCATGGGCCAAGCGGGGCTCGGCCTCTTCGAGCCCGATGCCCTGGGCGGGCTCGAACCGCTCACCCATCTCGCCTTGGGACTGATCGCCGTCACCGTGGGGGCGCATCTCAACGTCCAGCGGTTGCGCAATGCCGGCAAGCGCCTCATCTACCTGCTGCTGGCCGAATCGGTGGTCACGCCGCTGATCGTTTTCGCCGCGCTCTTGGCCCTGCCCGGAAGTTCCCCCCAACTCGCGCTGCTGCTGGCCGCCATCGCCATCGCGACCGCCCCCGCCACCATCGTGGCGGTGGTCAAAGAAACCCGCTCCAAGGGCGTTTTCGTCAAAACCCTGGTGGCCGCCGTGGCCCTGAACAATATGGCGTGCATCGTGCTCTTCGAAGTGGCGCGAAGCGCCGGCTCCTCGTGGGGCGGCCCGGCGCTGCCCGGAGTGGGGAGCGCCACAGGAGGGGCCCTCGCCGAATTGCTCATGGCCGCCGCCATCGGGGCCGGGGCGGCGCTGGCGATGGATCAATTCGCCCGGCTGGCCGTGCGCCCCGAGCGAGTCACCACCGGAGCCGTACTCGCCCTGGTCTTCACCACGGGACTCGCCACCAGCCTCGACGTTTCGCCCCTGCTGGCCTGCCTGGTGCTGGGCATCGTCCAAACCAATATCACCCAGGCGCGCAGCCACCTGGTCGACTCGGTCTTCGCCAATTTCGAGCCCACGATTCTGGCGATTTTTTTCACCCTGGCGGGCATGCATCTGAACGCGATCCACCTGCAGCAGGCCGGCTATATGGCGGCGGCCTACTTTTTCGCGCGGGTGGCGGGCAAACTCCTGGCGGCGAATGCCGCCATGCGGCTCGCGGGCGCCACCGAGCGCGTTCGCCAAAACCTGGGGCCGGCGCTGATCCCCCAGGCGGGCGTAGCCGTGGGCCTGGTAATCGTGATCCAGAACGACCCCGCCTACGCGCATCTGGCGGGTTTGCTCGGCGCCGTGGTGCTCTCGGTGGTTGCGGTGAACGAAATTCTGGGCCCGCTCCTGACCCGCTGGGCGCTGGGGCGGGCGGGTGAAGTGGGCAAGGACCGCCTGCGCCTGATCGATTTTCTCCAGGAGGAGAACATCGTGACCGACTTCCACGCCGACTCCAAAGAAGAGGCCATCGTGGCCCTCGGGGATCTGCTGATCTCCAGCCACGGGCTTCATGCGGTGGATCGCGACGCATTGCTCGCGAGTGTGCTGGATCGGGAAAACCAGGCCTCCACCTGCCTGGGCGGAGGGCTCGCGGTGCCCCATGGCATCCTGCCCGGTGGCTTCGCCATGACGGGGGTCATGGCGCTCTCCCGGCGAGGGCTCGACTTCGATACCCCCGACGGCAAGCCCGTCCACTGCATCGTTCTGCTGGGCACTTCCCCCGAAGAACGCGACCGCCACCTCCAGGTTCTCGCCACCCTGGCGCGCACGGTGGGTCTCGGACCCGATTTCCAGAGTCAGCTCTTCAACGCAACGAGCCCCGCCCACGCCAGCGAATTGCTCCACGGCGAGGAATTCGAGGACTTCAACTACTTTCTCGAATCCCCCGGCGCAAACGGTGCGAACGGCGGAAAGTCTTGAATCACGAGAGACGACACCACGGCCAACGATTCGCTCGCCCGGCGGACCGTGCATGAGAAAGTTGGCCAAAGAATGCCGGATGCCCCGGCGATCCCCGGCCCGGCCTCCCATCGCGTGGTAAGCTGATCGGCTCCCTCCCCGGGCACAAGCGAATTCATCGGGCGCGTCGGACACCGATCCACGCGGGGCCAGGAGGTGCACTCGAGCGATGCGACAATACCTGGATTTGCTGGAAACCGTTCTAGCCCGCGGCGATGCCAAAGGCGACCGGACGGGCACGGGTACCCTCAGCGTCTTCGGTGCTCAGCTGCGCTTCGACTTGAAGTCGGGGTTCCCCCTGGTGACCACCAAAAAGGTGCACCTCAAGAGCATCATCCACGAACTGCTCTGGTTCATCTCGGGGGATTCCAACATCCGCTACCTCCAGGAGCACGGGGTCTCGATCTGGGACGAGTGGGCCGATGAGAACGGCGACCTCGGACCCGTTTACGGCTCCCAATGGCGCAACTGGCCCACTCCCGGCGCGCGCCAGGAGGGCATCGACCAGTTGAGCGATGTGATCGCGCGCATCCGCAGCGATCCCGATTCTCGCCGCTTGATTGTCAGCGCGTGGAATGTCTCGGAAATTCCGCGCATGAAGCTCCCTCCCTGCCACATGCTCTACCAGTTCAATGTCAGTCGCGGCCGGCTCTCGTGCAGTATGTACCAGCGCAGCTGCGATCTTTTCCTGGGCCTGCCCTTCAACATCGCCTCCTACGCACTGCTGACCCAGATGGTCGCCCAGCACGCCGACCTGGAGCCCGGCGATCTGATCATCTCCCTGGGCGACGCGCATATCTACTCGAATCACGTCGACGCGGTGAACACCCAACTCGCCCGGGCGCCCCGGGCGCTCCCGACCTTGCGCCTGGACCCCTCGGTGAAGTCGGTCTTCGATTTCCGCTACGCCGATTTCCACCTGGAGAGCTACGACCCCCACCCGCGAATTTCGGCCCCCATTGCCGTCTGAGCCGTCTGAGCGGTCTGAGCCGTCTGAGCCGCCTGAGCGATCCGGTCCGGTGCAGGTTTCCATCGTGGTGGCCGTCTCCGAGAACGGCGTGATCGGTTCTGACGGCGGGTTGCCCTGGGATCTGCCCGACGACCAGCAATTTTTCAAGCGCCTGACCCTGGGCGGTTGCATCGTCATGGGCCGGGGCACCCACGAGTCGGTGGGGCGATTGCTGCCCCGGCGCACCACCCTGATCGTCTCGCGCAACCCCGAGTATCGCGTTGCGGGCGCCGAAGTTCTGCCGGGCTTTGACGACGCGCGCGCATGGGCCGAGCGCCAGGGTCTACCCGAGATTTTCGCCGTGGGAGGCGCTGGCGTTTACGCCGCCGCGCTCCCCGTCGCCCACCGCCTCTACCTGACCCGGGTGCACGCCCAGGTCGAGGGTGAAACGCGAATGCCCGGCCCCAACGACCCCGCCGAGGCGGGCTTTTCCCTGGTCGCCGAGCGGCACCACGCCCCAGACGCCCGCCACAGCCACGGTTTTACATTCCAGACCTGGGAACGCGCGGCCCCCTAGCCGAGTGCCGCACGGGCAGGGGCCGTTCGCCAACCTGTCGGTCAACCTGTCCTTCAACCCGTTCGTCAACCAAAGACGAGCCCGCAGCCCGTACACTCCAGGGCGTCCGGAGCCAAGGGCACCTCGCAGGCCGGGCAGGCTTCGCCGCCGCCCGCCGCCGGGGCGGCCTCGGCCTCGAAAACGGCAAAGATCGCGGTGTCGATTTCCCGGGCGGGTTCGAGATCCTCGGGGCGCACCCAGGTGCCGTAAAGGGTCTCGCCCCCAAAGCGCTCGGGGTCGATGCCGCCTTCGGCGACGCTCCGGCTATCGGGTTCCACCCGGTGGGCCAGTCCAGCTTGGGTCAGCGCGTCGGAAATTGCCCGGGTCCACGGCAGCGGACCCACGCGAACGCACGTCAGCGCGGCGACTTCGGGGAAATCTTCGGGGTCGAGCATCGGGGGCAGCGCGTCGGGGGACACCAGCGCCACGTGGCAATCCGAACACTTGAGAACAGACAGGGTGAACTCGTCACCACACGAGGGACAAACTTGAAAATCGTGATTCACGGAGCCTCCACGCCGGGGAAAAACGCGATCTTCGCACACTCCTGGACCCACGGACTCCCCATGCATCCCCGCTGAGTGTCTGGGGTTATACTCGACCCCGTGTCCTCGTCCCCCGATTCTCTGCCGCCTAACCCCGGGCGGCGACCGCGCCCCGCGCATCTGGTTCGGACCCTGTCCGAAGCCGGCGGCGTCAGCGCCCGGGCGCTGATCGGCAGCAACCTGATCGCCGATGCCATGTCGCTCCGCGCCCTGGCCCCCACCGCGGCCAACGCCCTGGGCCGAGCGCTGATGGGCGCGGTTCTGATCGCGGTCACACCCGGCGACGACGCAGCCCCTCTCGACGCCCGAGGAGACGCCTGGGGAGAAGCCCGGAACGAAGAGGGCGAGAGCATTCAACTCCAACTGCGCGGAGACGGGCCCATGGGGAGCGTGCTCGCGATCTCGGACGCGCGGGGGCGCGTGCGGGGCACCGTGGCCCAGCCCGGAACCGACTTGTCCCTGGCCGATGGAAGCCCCGACGTGGCCCGAGCCATTGGGCTCGGAACCCTCACCGTGGTGCGCCACAGGCCGGGCTGGCGCGAGCCCTACACGGGCATCGTGCCCCTGACCAGCGGCGAAATCGCCCAAGACATCACGCTCTACCTGAGCGAGAGCGAGCAGACGCCCTCGGCCATGGGCCTGGGGGTCGCCATGGCGAACGACGAAACCGCCGTGGTGGCCGCGGGCTTCCTGCTCCAAATGCTCCCCGACGCCAGCGAGGCCGAAGCCGCCCGAGCCGAAGCCAACGTGCGCAGCATGCCTTCTCTGTCGGACCTGGCCCTGACCGGAGTCGATGGCGACGAGATCCTTGATCTGCTCCTGGCCGGGCTCGGCTCCCGGGCGCGCACCCGCTCCGAGCCGATTTTTTATTGCCCGTGCACCCGCGAGCGTGCTCTGGCCACGCTGCAAATGCTCGAGCCCGGCGAGCTCAACGAACTGGTGGGCTCGGGCAAGAGCCAGGAAGTCTGCTGCCACTTCTGCGCCCAGGCCTACACGCTCGGGCCCGACGAAATCGCCGGCCTGCTCGCCGCCCTCTAGTCCGAAGATCCAAAGCCGCGCCCGGTTCCGGTTCTGCGCTCTCGGTTTCAAGCACCGCGTTGCACCCAGCGCGTTCCACACAACCGGTTCCAGACACCGCTGCCTCGCGCCCGTGCCGAGCGGCCGCTAGGCTGAGCGCCGAATGAAAAGGCTGGGCGGCGCCCGCCACCGGGCGCCACTGGCAGGAGGAGACGGGATTGGCCGAAGAACCCTGGGTGCCTCAACTTTCGGGGGAGACACGCAGCTCCGAACTCGCCCCCGCTCTCTCGCGCTTCGCCCACCTCGGAGAACGCGCCCAGGCCCGTTCCGAGGTCGCGTCGCCGGAGACCCAAAGCCCGCCCCCTATTTACGCCGAAACCGGCGATCACCGGGCGGACACCGCCAATCACCGGGCGGACGCCACCGAGAATAAAAAGGTCTCCTTCTGGAGACGCATCGCCCTGCCCCGTCCAGATCTCCGCTCAGACCTCCGCCCAGACCCCCACCCGGGCCCGCCGACGCTTTCTCTCGAGTCGCTGCTCGAGCGAGTCCACGCGCTGGAAAGCCAGTCGGCCGTCTATCAAGCGCACAACGAGGAAAGACTGGCCCGCTCGGAGCAAGCGTTGCGGGAAATCCACGAGCACGACCGGGACGTCTCTTTGAACGCGCTCCGCGAGCGACTCGCCGGGCTTGAGATCGATCAGACCGAGGGCGAGGAAGCGCTGCGCCGGGCCACCCGCGGCCTCAAAATCCTGGGCACCTTGTTGGCTGTGGCTTTGGCTTCCGGTGTGGGCGCGCTGGTGTTTTTGAGCCTCTGATTCGGGCCGAAGCGCGCCGCAAAAGCCGGGGATTCGCCTTGACACACGGCCCAAATCCTGGAACACTGCATCCGCATATAAAGGTGCAATGCGGCCTCAGGCCGCCCTGAGCCCGTCTTCGGGCCCATTTCTTCGGCGCAACGCACCCCAACACATCTCAACTGCCGCGTCTTGGCTGCGGCCCAACCCGAGTCCGTCCCTACCGGGGACGCAACACCCACGCGAGGGGAACTCATGAGCAAATTGATCGAACAGCCTTTCAAGATCGCCGACATCGGCGAGGCCGAATTCGGCCGCAAAGAGATTCGTCTGGCCGAGCACGAAATGCCCGGGTTGATGACCCTGCGCAGCCGCTACCAGGGCAAGCGACCCCTGGCCGGCGCCAAGATCATGGGCAGCCTCCACATGACCATCCAGACCGCCGTGCTGATCGAGACCCTGGTGGATCTCGGCGCCGACGTGCGCTGGGTGAGCTGCAACATCTTCTCCACCCAGGACCACGCCGCTGCCGCGGTGGTGGTGGGCCCGGATGGCAGCGCGGACGCGCCCAAGGGCATTCCCGTCTATGCGTGGAAGGGCGAGAGCCTCGAAGAATACTGGGACTGCACCGAGGCCGCGCTGATGTGGCCCGATGGCGGCGGCCCCGACCTCATCGTCGACGACGGCGGCGACGCCACCCTGCTCGTCCATAAAGCGGCCGAATTCGAAAAGAGCGGCAAGGTGCCCGCCTTTAACGCCGAGACCGATTCCGAAGAATACGGCGTGATCCTCGGACTGCTCAGCCGCACCCTCGCCGCCCACCCGGGCCGGTGGACAAAGATCGCCGAGGGCCTGCGCGGCGTTTCCGAAGAGACCACCACGGGCGTGCACCGTCTCTACCAAATGGCCGAAAAGGGCGAGTTGCTGTTTCCCGCCATCAACGTCAACGACTCGGTGACGAAGAGCAAGTTCGACAACGTTTATGGCTGCCGCCACAGCCTGCCCGACGGGCTGATGCGCGCCTCGGACGTGATGCTCGGCGGCAAGGTGGCCGTGGTCTGCGGCTACGGCGAAGTGGGCAAGGGCAGCGCCCAGAGCCTGCGCGGCCAGGGCTGCCGGGTGATCGTCACCGAAATCGACCCCATCTGCGCGCTCCAGGCCGCCATGGAGGGCTACGAGGTCAACACCCTCGAAAACGTGGTGGGGCAGGCCGACATCTTCGTCACCACCACGGGCAACTTCAACATCATTACCGCCGACCACATGGCGCGCATGAAGGACAAGGCCATCGTGGGCAATATCGGCCACTTCGACAACGAGATCGACATGGCCGGGCTGAAGAAGATCAAGGGCATCCAGAACGTGAACATCAAACCCCAATACGACGAGTGGGTCTTCCCCGACGGCCACAGCGTGATGATCCTGGCCGAGGGCCGCTTGCTTAACCTCGGCTGCGCCACGGGCCACCCCTCATTCGTGATGAG
>LWDU01039564.1_pt1 | contig 40446 bp, 40 predicted proteins | sample 727161 | NCBI WGS metagenome assembly LWDU01 (sample SAMN04566230, study PRJNA314399) | hydrothermal vent metagenome | isolation source: deep sea hydrothermal plume seawater | place: Mexico: Gulf of California, Guaymas Basin | collected 2004-07-11
CGAGATACTGGGCACTGCGCTCGATCCCGTTTTCAATCCTGCCCGCCAGGGCGACGTGCGTGTATCCTTGGCCGATATCGCGCAGGCCCGCACGCAATTGGGCTATGAGCCGATCGTGCATTTTGCCGAGGGCTTGCAACGGACGCTCGCATGGATGAAATCGCTATAGGCTTTAGAGGCAGCGTTCCACAAACCCATCAGTCGGCGAGGCTAAGCGCGAACCGCGTATTATCGCATTTCTTCGCGCGGTCTTTTCCCTTATGCTTTTGTGTGCCGATATTCATATAGGCGAGGACTGATGCTTCTTCCCGCTTGCTGCGCGCATTTTTTTCCTCGATACTTGAGATACGTGACAAGATTGCAATAGGCGCGATCTTCTTCTCGACCGTTTTTTTGCGAGTATTCCTCCGTAGTCCCAAGAGGTCCGATTGCCGTGGCAACCATAGTCGATGGTAAAAAGCGCATCCCCTTTATGCGTGGGATGCTGGTCCATTACCTGATTGAGCGTGGCTTTAATTACGAGATCGCGCTCGACGTGGCAGACTCAGTGCGTCAGTCTTTGGGTAAAACCGACGATGTACGCAAGAAGGACCTGATACAAATCGTCGAGAAGGAACTGCAAAAAAAAACACCCCAACATGAAGTTGGTGATCTAGTCTTCTGGGAACGCCAACCCACTACTATCTCCGTCGAACGCAAAAACGGGTCGCGGCCTTTTTCCAAGGAGTTGCTCTCTCATTCGATTCAGGCCTCGGGACTGCCTCCGGATCAGAGTTACGAGATCGCCCGCTCGATCGAGTCGCAGTTGATAGACCAGCACCACCAGCGGATTACGCACTGGGAATTGGAAGAGCTTACAGCCAAACTGATCGAAAAATCCTTCGACGAATCCTTCGCCGAGCGCTACCGCTTGTGGCGGGCCTGGAGCGATGTGGACAAGCCGCTTATCGTGTTGATCGGGGGAGCGAGCGGCGTCGGCAAGACCTCTTTGGCGATTTCCTTGGCCAACCTGCTCGATATTCCCCGGGCGGTGGCGACCGATGATTTGCGCCAGGTTATGCGGCTGACGCTCACGCGGGAGCTTGCGCCGGCGCTGCACGCGTCGTCCTATACCGCTTGGAAGAGTATTTCGTCGACGATGGGCGAAGACGCGGTTATCAGCGGGTTCCGCGAGCAGGCGCGCGTGGTGTGCGTGGGGGTCAAGGCGATCATTAGCCGCTGTATCGAAGAAAATAGCAGCGTCATTATCGACGGCGTGCATCTGATCAGTGATCTGCTTGAACTGGAGACTTATGCCGGAGATGCTTTTATCACCCCCGTCTGTCTTGGCTTACCGGACCGCGAGGCTTTCGAGGGGCGTTTCGCGCAACGCGCGAGTGAGGCGCCGGCGCGCCCGGTGCACCGTTATTTGGAGCATCTGGATGAGATTCTCAAGATCCAGGACCATCTTATCGAGACCAGCACCGCGCCTAGCATTCCGGTAATCACCACGAGCACGGTCGAAAGCCTGACCAGCGAGGTGGCGATGGTCGTCAGCGAGCAATTGCAGGAGCAGGAGGAAATCAAGAAGGCCTTGAATACGGCCCGTAAGGGGCGCAAGAAGCGGTGAAACCGGCGGCTTTTTTATTGCTTCGCCCAGATATTGAGCGTATATTTTGGACTTCTGTTGCTAAATGCAAGCAGTGAAATCAAGTTGGGATAAATGCTAGGGAAAAAAGACAACGGGGCGGTCGCCGGTGGCGGTCAAACACTCAATACGATCATTGGCCGCGGCACCCTCTTTGAAGGTAAGATGAAAGTGGAGAACAGCGCCAGGGTAGACGGCGTGTTCAAAGGCGAATTGACGTGCTCCGGCGCGTTGACGATCAGCCAGTCGGGTGAGGCCTACGCGGATTTGGAGGGTAAAGATATTTATATAAATGGCATCGTGCGCGGTACAGTGCGTGCCGAGAAGGTCCGCCTGGATTCGCAAGCGCGTTTTATCGGCGATATCTACGCCAATGCGCTCTCGGTTTCCGAAGGAGCAGTTTTTCACGGGTCTTGTTCGATGGATATTGAAGAGAATAAAGACTTGCAAAAATTGCGGCCGAAAGACGCCAAGGGCAAAGAAATTGAAAAAAGCGTCCCCGCGCCGAAGGTCCAGGTCGTGGAGAACTAATAAATTCCCATTCTATTTCTCGACAAGGAAAAACCGTCCACTTTTTATAGTGGATGGTTTTTCCTGTTATATAGTCAAATTATTATTAATTAGTTACTTATGTCGCACGTTGGTCGTTGGTATGCGCTTTGCTAAATAAAGAGTACTGCTCCTTTTCACTTAGCATGGACGAGGCCCTATGCCAGCGACACTGAATCACAACGTCAATCTCAAACATATCAGCCGCAATATGCAGATCCACTTCGGCAATACAGGCGCTCAGATTGAAAAGGCCTCGTCGGGTATGCGAATCAATCGCTCCAGCGATGATCCGGCCAGTCTGGCGTTGGCCAATGGTATCCGCTCCGATATTCACGCGCTGGCCGAGGGCAGTCGCAATGGTCAGCAGAGTATCCAGATGTTGCAGGTCGCCGAAGGGGCGCTCAGCCAAATAACCGAGATGATCCAACGGATGGGCAGTTTGGCGACGCAATCGGCCTCATCGACCTACAACGACACCAATCGGCCCGGCATCAGCGCGGAATTTCAGGCGCTTAAGGATGAAATCGACCACATCGCCGAGTTTACCAACTATAATGGCATACATCTGCTCGATTCGGCGGACGAATACACGATCCAGGTCGGGTCGTCCGAAGCCAGTAGCGACGTTGCGCGTATCGCCATCGGCGATATGAGGGCGATGGGGCCTGAGCTCAATTTAGATCCGGTGACGGTGGATACGCTCGAAAACTCCCAAGACGCCATCGACCAGTTGGAAACGGCGCGATTAAATATCATGTCGAAGCGCAACCACATTGCCGCTTTCCAGAATCGCTTGGAGTTGAACGTCAAGGCCACTGCAACTATCACCGCGCACATGATCGCCACCGAAAGCGATGTGCGCTCCGCGGATATCGCGCAGACCTTGTCGAGTTTGACCAGTTCGCAGATCATGACGCAGGCGGCGAGTAGTCTGGCGTTGGAGGCCGACATTGATGTCGACCGCATTCTGGCCCTCTTGCAGCAGTAGTTTTTCTACATATAAAGCAGATAGAAGCGAAAATCGGGGTAGATGCGCACAGCAGGTGTGGGTAAGTGTATCCAGTTGAGTTGCCGCTTGAAGTATTTCGCTAAGCGACTTCGGCCGGGCAGTCGGCGCGCGTCGTAGTCCAGGCCGAGCAGAACCTCGGGTTGTGCATCGGGGCGGTCGGGATAGCGTTTGAACCGTCCCCTGCTTTTGACATTGCTGCCGTGCAGACCTTTGACTCCATATCCCAAAGCCAAACCCAGATCGTCGGGCCATCGCAGGGCGGCGCGGTCGGGCAGCAGTTGTTCGACTGCGATGGTCATCCAGGTGGTCATACCCTCGTAGTCATCGATGGCGTGGTCTATATGGGAGCGGTCGGCGAGTGCTCGGTCTTTGTGGTCTAGATAGAGGTTGGAGGGAAAATAACTGAATTTGAAACCGATGGCGCGGGTGCGCGGGAAGAGGGCGTGCAGGAGCGGCAGACTGGCCCCGGCGGTATTGGCGACAAAGTCGGGAATGCTGAAACCCCATTGGTCGAAATAAGCATCGCGCATCTCGATCTCGAGTAGAGCCGCCCAGCTGGTGAGTGTGCCCATGAACGCGGCCGAGCGGGTGCCGAAGCCGGCCCAGGCATAGGCTTCATTGAGGGTTTGTGACATGACGAGACCGCCCATGAAGTGACCGGCCTTGTCGAAATTCACATAGGTCTGCCCGTTCCAGTCGTTGAGCCAGCGGATGCTGTCGGTCTTTTGCCCTTGGTACCACGCCCGGTCGACGTAGCGGAAGCCGACGTAGCGGAAGGTCGCGGCGCCGCCGCCGATAAGGGCTAGGCGCTCGAGGTGAATTCGCGTAGGCGTTTCTTCACCGATCGCCGGCGTGCAAAAACCGAGCAGTACGATCGTCAGCGTCGCCAGTACCGATCGGTGGGACCGAGGTGTTGGGGGATGTATTGCGGTGTGGGCTGGGTATCGATCAGTCATTGAGTGACAAATATAGAGGTAATAGCTTTATTTAATATACATTTCCCTTAGATACATACAAATCCCGTAGGTGTGCGAAACCGCGGTTTGACTCGTTGCGAAATACTTATCCTGCCGATGGCCGAACAAGAGGAACCTCAGTCCGCGACCAATGCCGAAGGTCACGCTTCGCAAGGGGATACCGTGTCCCCTGTGCCCAAGCGCCGCCGTCGCCGCGGTCAGGCCCCGGTAGAAGAAATCATCACCCCCACCGACGCCTGGTCCGAATCTAAGCCGTCGGTGTCCCGTCCGAGTCGTTGGCAACGCTGGCGCGGCGAAGTGCTGTCGAACCTGGGCATCTCGCCGATTTTTCGCGCCTATGTCTTCTTGGGCAGCATCGTCGCGATTCTCGCTTTCCTACTTTACAACGAATCGCTGATCGACGAATTGCGCGAGCATGAAAAGAGCCGGGTGGATCTCTATGCACACCTGATCTCCTTTGTGCCGCTGGCGTCCGAGGATCAGGCGGCGACAATTTTTACTGAGGTGATCAACAACCCCAAGGTCGATTTCCCCAGGATCATCACCAACCACCGTGGCGAAATCATCCAGGTTTCCGGTATTCGACCGGCGGACTCTAGTGAATCTACCGGTGCGGTGGCCCGCTTCTTCGCGGGATTGGCCTTCTGGCAGGAGCGCGATGTGTCACTGATCGATTCCGGTGCGATGTCTACGGCCGAGTTGTATCGGTTAATCGGCGAAATGGATTCCCAGAATCCGCCAATCTCGTTCTATCTGTCGCCGGAGGCAGCGGGTTTACTATACACGGATGGCCATCGCGCGGTCATCACTGATACCCAGGGGGAAATCGTCAAGTGGAGGGGCAAAGGGTTACCCAGCAGCGAGGATACGACTGCTGCTGCGCTGATCCAAGTTCAACTGGTTTTACAGGGAATGGATATTGGCGATCCATTGTCTTTCAGCGTGCCTGTCGTCGGCTATAGCCACCTGCACTGGGACGGGGCCGATGCGGTTATCTTAGATGACAAGGGGGCAATCGTGGCTTGGCGTGGGCATAGGTTGCCGGTGGATGATGATGCGGCCTCGCGCAATTTGGTCCGGGCCTTTGTCGCAAAAAAGTCAGCGGTGCGCGAACCGCTGACTTTCCGCATACCCGCCGAGCAGTATATCCACTACGGCAATACCGACTTGGTCGACCGCATTTCCCTGGCCTCCTTCGTGCAGGTCGGTGTATTGTTGCTCTTTATCCTCGTCGGGTATATCGGCTATCGCAATATAAAACGCAGTGAGCAACGCTCCATATGGGTGGGGATGGCAAAGGAGACGGCGCACCAGTTGGGGACCCCGCTCTCGTCGCTTGCGGGGTGGTTGGAGCTAATTCGCCACGAGGTTGAGGCGGTACCCGGTGCCGACCGCGATACGCGTCTGACGCATATCGACCAGATGGTCGGCGAGATGCAAGAGGATATGCGGCATCTCGACCAGATCGCCTCGCGCTTCAGCCAGATCGGCTCGGTGCCCGAGCTTAAGGAGGAAGACGTGGCGGCGGTGTTGCAGGAGATCGTCGAATATTTCAGGCATCGGGGCCCGCAATTCGGCCGCCACGAGATCACGGTTGAGCACCGTGACGAGTTGCCGCCTATACCTATCAATGCCGAGTTGATCAGTTGGGCTTTTGAGAATCTCTTCAAAAACGCCATAGACGCTATGGACCGGCAGACGGGCAGTATGCGTATTCGTCTCGGTTTTATGCCGGAGGGGCGGGCGGTGCAGATCACCTTCCAGGACGACGGGCGGGGTATCGAACCAGAAAATATCAAACGCGTCTTCGATCCGGGGTTTAGCACCAAGAAACGCGGGTGGGGGTTGGGCTTGGCTTTCGTCAAGCGCATCGTTGAGGAATATCACAAGGGCAAAATCAGCGTGGTGCAGAGCGCGCCGGGTGCAGGCACGACATTCGAAGTTATCCTACCGCTGGGCAAGGGCGCGAAGTGAGGAACAGGATTGGGGTTGGGCCGTTTTATATAGGTTATGCTTTATAGGTTGCGATTATCAGCCGGAAGGTGGAAATGAAAGACGATAAACGGAAGATACTGTGGGCCGATGACGAGATCGACCTGTTGCGTGCGCACCATCGTTTTCTTGGTGACAAGGGCTATGTGGTAACGCCGGTGAGCAATGGCAAGGATGCGATCGCGCTGATCGCCCAGGAGCCTTTCGACATTGTTCTGCTCGACGAGATGATGCCGGGGCTGGACGGGCTCTCGACCCTGGAGCAGATCAAGATGATCGACCCGAATGTGCCGGTAGTCATGATCACCAAAAACGAAGAAGAACACCTGATGAACGAGGCGATCGGCCGGCGTATCGATGACTACCTGACCAAGCCGGTCAATCCCAGCCAGATCTTTATGGCCTGCAAGAAGATTCTCGACTCGCGCCAGATTCGTCAGAGCCAGGCCGGGCAGAATTATGTATCGAAGGCAAATGAGATCCGCGAGCAGCTCTCAGGCGAGGTCACCTGGCAGACCTGGATCAATGTGCACCGCCAGCTCTGTGAATGGGATATCGAGATAGCGCGTCTGCGCGACGCGGGCTTGAGCCAGATGATCGAGGGCCAGCGGCGCGAGTGCAACCAGGAGTTCGGCCGTTTTATCGCCAGAGACTACGCGAGGTGGATCGCGGAGGAGAGCGACTCGCCGCCCTTGTCGGTCGACGTGGTGCCCGAGTTCGTGGTGCCCTATCTCGAACAGGGTCGCCAGGTCTTTTTTATTGTCGTCGACTGCTTGCGTTTGGACCACTGGATGGTGATAGAACCGCAATTGGCCGAGTATTTCAATATCAAGCGCTCGTATCATTATTCGGTCCTGCCCACGGCCACGCCCTTTTCGCGCAACGCGATTTTCAGCGGGCTATTCCCCAACGAGATCGCCCGCAAATACGGCGATATCTGGCATAACGCTGACAAAAATGAGCACAGTCTCAACCGCAACGAGCATCAGTATATTGACGATCAGGTCACCGATATGGGTGTTGAATTAAAACCTGGGTCGCACTACGTCAAGGTGCTTGATACGGGCGAGGCCCAGGGACTGACCCGCAAAGTGCCGTCGCTAAAGAAGTGGCCGCTGGTATCAGTGGTCTACAACTTCCTCGATATGCTGGTACACGGTAGGGCCCAGTCGGATCTGCTCAAAGAGATGGTGCCGAACGAGATAGCCTTCCGCGCGTTGGTGCAGACCTGGTTTGGTAATTCGTCGCTTTTCGAGACGCTCAAGGCGATATCCCGCACCGACGCGGTCGTGGTGTTGACGACCGACCATGGCTCAGTGCGCGGCACCCGGGCCTCGGTAGTGCACGGGGATCGCGATACTTCGTCCAACTTGCGCTACAAATACGGCCGCAACCTACGCAGCGAGGACAAGGACGCATTGATGATCAATGACCCGGAAGCCTATGGCTTGCCCTCAGCGGGGTTGGGTTCCAACTTCGTCATTGCCAAAGAAGATTTTTATTTCGTTTATCCCACCAACTTCAACGAATATCAGCGCCAGTACAAGGACAGCTTTCAGCACGGCGGTATCTCGCTGGAGGAAATGGTCCTGCCGGTGGCGATCATGGAGCCGAAGTAGGACGAAGTGGAAAGGACACTGACAACGCATTCAGCCGCCGAGACCCAGGCGTTGGGCGCCGAGTTGGGCTTGAGTCTGGCCCCGGGTGAATTGATCGCCTTTTACGGCGACTTGGGCAGTGGCAAGACCTGTATGATCCAAGGCCTCTGCGAGGCGCTGGAAGTCGCCGACTATGTCACCAGCCCGACTTTTATGCTGATTAACGAGTATGCCGGCCGACTCAGGGGACAAGATCGGCCTATTTACCACTTCGACTTGTACCGGTTACAGGGACCGGATGAGCTTGAGGACCTCGGGGCGGAAGAATACTTTTACGGCCGGGGGGTATGTCTGGTCGAATGGGCTGAGCGCGCTGGCGGATTTTTGCCTGAGGGGTGCCGCGAAGTATGGATGGAATATGTCGGAGACGATGAGCGGCGAATTATTTTGCGCGGTGGAGAGGTAGCGAAGTGAGCATTAAACCGCAGTTCGTCCGCGGTCGGCTCTGTGCATGCCTCTGTGCAATTTTGTTGTGAAAAACCGCGGTAAAGGGGTCTACTATTACAAGGGAGGGATTTTGCAGAGGCTGAGATGGGTTGCGACGGCGTTGACGGTTTGTATCGCCGTCGGGCCGGCGTTGGCCGAGCAAGCTGAGTTGACGCGCTTGGTCGACAGTCCGACGGCCGGCCTAATCGAAAAAGGGCATTATGCGATGGATATGCGTCTCTTCGCCAACGGAGGTGTGGCCGGGCGTCTACAGGCCGGTGCGCTCCAGCGTTTGAGCATCGGTTTGTCCTTTGGCGGCGAGCGGTTGATTGGCGAAGGCGATATCGATTGGTATCCGCAGGTGGAAGTTACCGCCCGCTATCGGGTCATCGAGGAGAACCAAACTTGGCCGGCGTTGGTCCTAGGGTATGAGACTCAGGGATACGGGGCCTATGGCGGCGGGCGTTATCAGGTTAAGTCCAAGGGTTTCTATCTGGCCGCGAGCAAGAATTACGTCTCGTCCTTTGGTCAGTTCGGTCTGCATGCCGGCGCGAATATCTCTCGTGAAGATACTGATGACGACGACTGGTCGGCCTGGTTTGGCCTGGACAAGAGCCTGAATGGGGAGTTGGCCTTACTTGCCGAATATGATTTGGCTCGCAATGACGACGGCCCGCAGGCCCGGGGTATAGATGAGGGTTATTTGAATGTCGGGGCGCGATGGGTGGTGGCGCCCCAGTTGAAGTTCGCCTTTTATCTCAAAAATACGCTGAGTAGCGGCCGCTTCGACCCGCAATCGAGTCGCGAGCTGTCGGTCATCTACACCGAGGAGTTCTGATGCGAAGAGAAGAAACCAGCAACCATAACCGCCGTGTTTGGGCTGCACCGGGTTTATCGAGGTGGTTTCTGGTTATCGCGTTGTCGTTGCTTTGCGTCGCCGGGGCAAGGGCGCAAGAGGAGCGGGCTATTGGCAATTTTGCCGGGGTTGGGGTGCGGGCGATGGGTATGGGCGGTGCCTTTGCGGGTGTAGCCGACGATTTCACGGCGCTGTACTGGAACCCGGCGGGGTTAGCGCAGATGAGTAACCGCGAGGTGCGGGTCTCTTTTTTGCGCAATGGCCGCAAAACGAAGTCGACTCTCGACGGCACGCCGGGGCTCAGTGACTTGAGCAATACGCGTTTCGGCACCATGGGTTTTGTCTATCCTTATCCCGTATATCAGGGCAGTTTTGTGCTGGCCGTGGGTTTTACCCGCATTAAAGATTACGATTGGAGCCTCAACCTCAAAGGCACGGACGAGGGTCTCGCCGGCGACCACAACTTCCAGCACGAGGGCGAGTTGGCCCTGGCGGGTGTGGCCGCCGCCATCGATGTGTCGCCGGCCATCTCGCTGGGCGCCACCTTGGGCTTGGTCAGCGGTGAGGATCAGGCGGTCAACGAATTCAACTGGACCGACCCAGAGGACGAATTCTTCGAGCGGCGTTTTCTTGCGCGCGATACCTTCGCCGATGAGTACGAGCGGTCGTTGTATGCGGTTTTGGGTGTGATGATACGCTCGTCCCGCAAAGATCCTCGCTACCGGCTGGGCGCGACGATTACCACCGGGGCCGCACAGAAAATACGCTATGCTTTTCGCGGCGCTTCCAGCGAGTCGGGTTATAGTCTGGTCGAGTTCGACGATGGCACGGTGGAAAAATTTGCCGACGACGTTTTTAGCGATGCCTACGAACTCTCGCTGCCCTTTGAATTCGGTCTTGCCGCCTCGGCCGCGCCGGTGCCGGGGCTGACACTGGCGGGCAGCCTGCATTTTGCCGAGTGGTCGCAAAGCGAGTACAAAGTGACGGACGACGCTGAGTTCCGTGCAAATACTTCATTTGCGGATCAGTATCGAGATGTGGCACGTTATCATATCGGCGTCGAGTATCAAGTGCCTTATGTCGCATTGGATCTAAGGGCCGGCTACTATACTGATCCGATTCCCTTTATTGGGCCGCGCGACTTAGACCCCGTCGCCGCTTATCCACCGATTCGTGTCACATCCGATCGGAGTTTTATCACCTTGGGGGCCGGTTTGTTGCTCGACGGGGTTGTTCAGGTCGATGTAGCTTGGATTGCCGGTGCTTTCACACAGATCGAAGAAGTCGGTGGCGTTATTGTCGAAGAGCACGACCTCAAGCGTCTCATTTTTGGTGTCGGGTATAATTTTTAGCTCGTGGTTGTTGCGGGAACGGGCTTGGCTGATACTGGGTGAGTAGATTGAAGCCATTTTATATTGGCTTTGTCTAACTTTTGCTCCAGGTCTCGGTTTGTGTATATTTAAAGCGCCCATAGGACATTTAACACCTCTTTAGGAGGTTGTCGGATTATGAAAATAAAGACTTTGATTTTTTATTCAGCATTGCCGCTAATCGCGTTGTTGGCTAATGGCTGTTATACGGTGCTTAGTAATCCCTATCAAGCAGCGGACCTGCACGATAGTGAAGTGGCTTATGCCGACGAGAGTAAAACGCCGACGGTGGGTCAATTCGACGAGCGGGATGAGATGGATGATCTTTATCGCTATCCGGGTGTGCGCGGCAGTTATGGCGGTTATGGCAGTGGCTACGGTAGCGGTTATGGCAGTGGCTACGGTAGCGGTTATGGGCTACGGTGGCGGTTATGGCAGTGGCTACGGTGGCGGTTATGGCAATGGCTACGGTGGCGGTTATGGCAATGGCTACGGTGGCGGTTATGGGCCCAATAGTTATGGCTATGATCCCTATTATCGTGATTCGGCCGGTTTCTATGTGCCGCCGGGGTTCGAACTGGTTACCACGCGCGAACTCGACCAATTGCGTTTAGGCGGTTTGAGTGCAGGTACGCCGACCGTCGACTCGGCCGCCGCGGCGGCCGAGGCCAAAAAGCGTGAGGAGAATATCTGGATGAAACGCGTCGAGCCGCGTGTGCGTCAGACGCCGACGCCGACGGCGCGCCCCGCGCCCTCATCCACGTCGCTGAGTAAGCCTTCGGCTACGCCGCGCGCTTCTGCACGGCCCGCTCCGGCGCCGGAGCCTGCTTCGAAGTCGACTTCGACCAAGAAGTCGGCGACACCGAAAAAGAAGCGGCGTTGATTTAAAACGAGAGCATTAACAAAAAAGCGGCAGGCCTTCAATTCGAAGGCCTGCCGGCTGAGTTCGAAATGCCGGGTCTGTGGCCTTGGCGGCGGGGCGATGCGGAAGAGGAAGCGCTGTAGCGGACGGGCCAGGGCCAGCAATAGTTGGCGTTCGCTCTGGTTATTGCCCCCGCCCAAAAGTTGCAGTTGCACCGGTTGGTAGTTGCGCTGTTGGCCGCCCTGTTGCCAGATCTGGTCGGTATTGAGGTTGAGTAGACTGACTTTGAGGTCGATGGTCAGGTCCATACCGGCGTTTGCGGACATGCCGCCGTAGGGGTTGGGGGACATTGGCATCATTCGCGCTTGTAAGGAAGACCAGCGCGTCGAGTTTGAGCTTTTCTTTTAGCGCGGCCCGCACGGTGTCCTCGTAGACGCTCGTCGAGTCGAAGTGGATGTGCTTGAGTTGCCAGGTGATCTCGTCTTGCGGTACGATCGTGATCTCGGGCATATTGCTCAGGCCCCGGGCCATGGCATTGGACAGCCGCGCCATGACTTTCTCGATGTCCAGTTCCCTGAAGGGCTCGATATTGGTCACGCAGATCACGCCGATATGGTCGACTTCCTTGAGAAAGGGGCTCAACGCGGGGTCGGCCTGCGAGGGCGCGCGGAATTTGACCTTTTCAAAGGACCCCCCGCGGCCCCCGCACCCGGCTAGACCTATTAGCAATGCAATGAAAGCGGCGCGAATCAAAAGCTTTGTCCGAAGCTAAAGTGGAACTTGTAGTCGGAGTAGTTTCCTAGCAGATCGGTCTGTTTGGCGAATTCGAGGTTCATTGGCAGCAGGAAATAGACCAGCAAACCAAAACCGACGCTGGCGCGCACCTGCCGTTGGCCGGGCAGCTCGGGGTTGGAGTGCGGGTCATAGAAGGGCCATAAGTCGAGCTTGTCGTCCTCGTTCCAGGCGGTGCCGACGTCGACGAATAGGCTGCCGTCTATGGCCGGCACGAGAAAGGTTGCGGGCCAACCGAAGAGGATGCCGCGCACGAAGGGAACGCGTAACTCGGCGTTGGCCAAGAGGACCCTGCTGCCGGCGAATTCGGAGAATTGATAACCGCGCAATGGACCGGTGTTGAGGTTGAAGCCGGTGTAGAAAGGTAAAAACCAGGTCGGACCGCCGAGATTGTATTCAAGCGCGTCGTTGCCCAAAGACCCCACGCCATAGGCTCTTAGGCCCAACACAGACCAGCGCCCCAGCCGCAGATACTGCCGGTAGTCCAGCTCCAGATGCGAGAAGGAACGCGTCGATGAACTGACGTCTAGGGTGCGGCCGACCGAGAGAAAATAGCGTTTGCCGGCGGTGGCACCCAACAGACCGTAGGTGATCGAGTCGTGCACATAGGCGGATTTGAACAGGTGCGTGCTGGTGGTTGGGCCGAGTTCGCCGATGGGGTATATCTGCTCTTCCTGCTCGCCGACATAGGTGTAGCTCATTTCGAGCCGGCGGTAAAGGTCGAGCGGGTAGCTGGCGTTAGCGAGGGCGCCGCGCTGTTGCACGCGACTGATGCCGCCGGTGAAACGGCCCTGAGAAATAAAGGTGCGGTTGTTACTGAAATACTGGTTCCAGTTGAAGACGGATATGCGATAGGTGGGGCGCTTGCCGTAGTACTCATAGCTGCCGGCGAAGTTGAAATCGTTGCTGATCTCCTGCGAGGCCACGTAGTCGGTGGCCAAGGCCAGCGAATGGTTGCCCAATAGGTCGCTCATACTCAATTGCGCGACTGACGAGAAGAAACCATCGAAATACCCCATTTGCACCGAGATACCGTCGAATTCGAGCTTCGGCGTATAGCGGCGGCGGCGCAGCTCCAATTCGCCGTCATCGAGTGTATTGGCCGCGACGGGCTCTTGTGTGTCGAGTTGCACGGAGGCGGTGGCTTCGGGGCCTTGCAGTTCGCTCTCCGGCAAGGGGCCGTTCGCCCCGGCCAAGAGTATCGCGTCGTCGGGCAGGGCCTGGTCTTTCAGGGCGATGACTTTTTCCAAGGCCGAGGCTTTGCTCTGATCGGTGAGCGTCGCGTTGTCTTGGATCGTGGGCGTCGATGGCGTCGGGGGAGTTGGTTCGGGGTTAGGGGCAAAAGCGAGGGCCACGTCATCGGGGACTTGCATGTCATCAAACGCGAGCGGCGGTGTTTGTGCCGATTCGACGCGGGCCAACAGCTCGGCGTTTTTGCGTTTGACCCCGGGCCATTCCGGCATATCCATTAGGTAGAGGTGTCCGCCCCCCTTGAAGTAGGTACTGAAGACGATCTGTCGGCCGTCGGGTGAGAGGGCGGGGTTCATAATTCCGCTGAGACTGCGAGTCAGGCGGTATTCGCGCTCTTCGTCGAGGTGGTAAACGAAGAGGTCGTTGATCTTGTCACGGGTGGAGACGAAGAGCAGTTTGTTGCCTTCGGGCAACCATTGCGGCCACAGATCGTCGGTCGGGTTTGATACCACGGTGCGCGATGTGCCTTCGGCCATATCGTAGATTTTGATATCGAATTGGTTGTGGTATTTGGAGCTGAAGGCGATATGCTGGCCGTCAGGCGACCAATTTGGGTGGTCTTCGCGCTGCGGTGTGCCCGTGATTTGGCGTCGCTCGCCGGTGTCGACGTTGATGGTGTAGAGATCGGATTGGCCGGAGCCGGTGCCGATAAAGGCAAGTTCGCGGCTGTCGGGTGCCCAGGCCAGGCTCTCGATGAGTTCGAGGTCGGGCATGGCCAGTGTCTGGCCGAGCTCCTTGTCGTAAAGGCTCCAGAGTAGGATCTGGTCACGGGGACCTTCCTTGGCGACGAAGGCGATCGTATGGCCGTCGGGTGCCCAGGCGACGGTGCCGCTGCCGATACTCAAATGGTCGAATTCGGCGGCGCGCATGCTGCGGGTGACGCGCTCGACGAGTGAGGCGTCGTCTATGCGGATAATGTCGACGTGCTGCTCGATGCCATCGGAGGAGAGCACCGCAAGCATATCGCCGCTGAGCGACCAACGCGCGCTGGAGAAGCTTTGGAAGACCTCGTCGTCGTCGCCGATTTCCTCGGCGAATTCGCTGCTGTAGTCGCGTGTCTGCAAAAGCGGCCAATACGATTTACGCATATGGGCAGACCAGCGGTCGTCGAGGGTTTTCATGTCCATGCCGATCAGGCGGTCGAGCAGCTTGTCGGTGTCGTTCTGGCTGTCCCAGAGGCGCAAGATGCGGCTGATCTTTTCGGGGCCGTAATTGTCTGCGATATATTCCATCAGCGAGTGGCTCTGCTTGTAGCCGAGGAAGACATTGCCCTGGCCCCACGCCGCGTTCATGGTTTCGAGGGGGATGAGTCGGTCGGTGAGTATCGCGTCGCGCAGGACCATTTCATCGATGGTATTTCGGCCTGGGGTGGTGTACTCGGCCATGCCCTCCATGATCCAGGTCGGCGGTTGCGCGATAGGGCTCGTGATGCGTTTGATGGGGCCTTTGTGCACGATATCGTATTGGAAGATGTGGGTCAACTCGTGTACCAGCACGTTGCGGAACTCGTCGAGGTCGCCGTCAAAGGGGATGACCATGCGAAAGCGTAGTGGCTCGGCAAAACCGGCTACGCCAGGTGGCAAGAAATCGGGGAAGATATTGGTTTGCTGGAACTGGTAGTGGGACTGGTAGATGACGATCGGCGGCCGGTTCGACAGCTCGTGGTGCAGAATTTCACTGATATGGCCGTAGGCCTCTTCGAGATATTCGACGGCTTGCACAGCGAGGCCCTGGAACTCCGGCTCGAAGTGCAGCTCTAGATGCTCGCTTTCGAGGACTTCCCACTTGAAGTCGCGGTAGCGGACCTTGTTCTTGCCGAATCCCTGCTGTAACTGCTGGGTCAGGATGTCCTGGGCGCCAAGGTCCCCGGCGCATAGTACAAGCAGCAAAGCGCAGGCGAGGCTCCGAAGGGACGCGTTATACAATCTCGTTTTGGCCTGCACGTTTACTCTCCCGTGTAGGGTGGTGGTTCGCCGGGCCGCCGGGCGCCCGGCCGGCGCCCGTGTTCCAACTTGAAGATATCGAATTCGCCGGTCGAGTCGTGGGCGGCTTGTTGACGCTGTTGCAGATAACTCAAATTGGCCGCGTATGCTTTTTTACTGGGATTGAGCGCCTGGGCACGGCTATAGAAATCAGTGGCCTTGTCGACCATACCGAGACGCTCGTAGACGATGCCTAGGTTGTTGTGCAGACTGGCCGACAGGCTGTCTTGGGTTATGGCGCGTTCCATATGGGACCTCGCCTCGTTCCACATCTCGTTTTCGATGCACCACATGGCGTATTCGTTGATCTTTTCGATGCTCTGCCACTGTTTGTGCGATCGTTCGGGGCGGTTTATAACGGCTAGTGGCGGCAAGGCGGCGATGTTCGGTCTGTCTTTGGCGACGGCCACACTGGATGGAGTTTTTGTGCTGCTGGTGTCGATTGTGGCGGCCGCTGGTGTGTAGGGGATGGGGCCGTCTTCCGCAGGTCTGCGAATTAGTTCGAGACAGCCGTGCAGGCACAGCGCGCCGAGGCAGAGGGCTAAAAGGCGGAACGTGTCTTTAGTGAAGCGATTCAAGTCGGTGATTGCTTTCCAGCTAGCGCGAGGGGCTTCCCGCGCCGAATTAATATATGTAGGAATATATAAATTCCATAGTACTTCCGCTTTTGCCCGTAAGGTGTGGAGCGGGTGCGGATACATCAGGTTATCGCATGTTGCAGTGTAGTGTCCGGCTATTAGACGTCTGAAGGGGCCGATTCGTTGCTTTTAATAAATCGGCGGTAGTAGGCGGTGGCGATGAGTCCGATATAAAATGGGGCGTACTGTGCCCATAGGACCCAGGTTTTTTCCTGCCAAACCCCCGTATGGATATAGTCGATTAGCACTTCGTAGGCCAGGGCGATCAGGCCGCTGAAGAGCAGCCAGGCGGGATGGGGGAAGAAAGGCAGAAAGGGCAGGACCCAGAGCAGATACCAGGGATGCATCGTCGGCGAGAGCAGGACATAGGCGCCGAGGGTGATGAAGGTGGCGCGGTAAGAGTCGCGCGAACGGATCTGGGTGTATAGGGCGAATAACACGAAGGAAGCAGTGCAAAGCCAACGCGCGTGTAAGTGCGCATTGCCGTCCCAGGGGGATAGGCTGTAGTGGATCAGTGAATAGGCCGCCGCGTTGAAATACCAATGCTGTATATAGGTTCGCAGTCCTGCTATCAATTGCGTGCCGGCGTCGGCGAAGGGTAAGAAGGCGACCAGGACCAGGACCGGAAAGAGCAACAGGGCCTTGCGCGGTCGGGGGTCAAGCCAGGCGGAGAGGGTGTGGTCGCCGGGGCGCCGCCAGAAGGTGGGCATGAGGATCAGGGGAAATAACTTGACGAGGAAGGCCGCTGTCAGTGCGCAGACCGCTGCGGCCAAATGGCGCAGTTGTAATGCGTGCAGGGCTAAAAAGAGCAGCAGAATGCCCAAGGCGTCGATATGACCGCTGCCGGCGACCTCGATTAAGGGTAGCGGGTTCCAGGCGTAGAGCAGGACGCGGCGCGGGTCTTGGCCGCGCCGGACAAGACTGCGGGCTAGCAGCAGACAAAGTCCCCAATCGCAAAGCAGCAGGGCGAGTTTCATGGCGGCCGGAGTGGGGTTCAATGTACAGACCGCGCGAAAGAAGAATTGCGCCAAGGGCGGATAAACCGTGGAAATGTCAGCGTGGTTAACACTCTGCGACAACGCCTCATGTAAGTGCGCGACTTCAGGTGCCGAGGGAGCATATAGATAAGGGTTGATGCCGGCGAGTTGGACTTGGCCGTCCCAAACGTAGCGGAAGATGTCGTCGGAGAGCGTCGCTGGGCTCGACCACAGCGTCAGACGAAAGAGGAGGGCGGTGCCGAGGATGAAATAGATCGAGCCGTCGGCGCGGCGCAGGACGAGCCAAGCGGCGAGTGCATAGCAGAAGAAGGCAGGAAAGAAGGCGGTCCAGAACTGTAAGACTTGGGATCGCAGGTCGCCGAGTGAGGCCAGGTAGATACAGCAGGCCTCAATGGCGCAGGCGAGCAGAATCAGGCCGATGCGCATCTCAGCGTTCGACGCGGCGGGCGCCGATATAACGCGGTTGAAAATAGGGGTCGTTGAGCGGGGTGATGGTGCCGCCCTTACTCGAACTGGCGTGAGCGAAACGGCCTTCGCCCAGGTAGATTCCGACGTGGGACACGCCCGGCCCCGAATAGGTGTTCTTGAAGAACACCAAGTCGCCTGGTTTGAGGTCTTGCCTCTGGGGAATGGCCCGACCGACGCCATACATTTGTTTGGAGGTCCGGGGCAACTCTACCCCGTAGGTTTCGCGGAATATAGCGCGGGTAAAAGCCGAGCAATCCATGCCTGCGCGGGTGGTGCCGCCCCACTTGTAGGGGATGCCGAGATAACCATCGACGACGCGGGCGAGGCGATTGGGTGTGGCGCGGCGTCGTTGTTCGAGTTCGCGGACGACCGCGCCGGCACCCGTCGAGTCCGTATAGCGCGGCGCAGGACGGATCGAGCCGCAGGCGGTCAGTAGGCTTGAGAGCAGCAGAAGGTACAACATCGATGGTCACGGATAGGAGAAAAACCCCTGCCCCGTCTTGCGGCCCAACTCGCCCCGGTCGACCATTTCGTGCAACAGGGGGCATGGGCGGTATTTTGCGTCGTCGAAACGCCGTGCGAACGAATCGAGGATATCGAGGGTCACGTCGAGTCCGACGAAATCGGCCAGGGCCAAAGGGCCGAGCGGGTGACTGGCGCCCAATACTAAAACGCGGTCGATATCGGCGGCGCTGGCGACGCCTTCGGCGAGCGCGTAGATGGCTTCGTTGATCATGGGGAAGAGGATGCGGTTGGCGACGAAACCTGGGCTGTTGGCGACGGGTATCGGTGTCTTGCCGAGGCGTTCAGCTAGCGCTATGACGGCGACGAAGGTCTCTTCAGAAGTCTCCGATGCACGCACGACTTCGATCAGCGGCATGATCGGCGGAGGGTTGAAGAAGTGCATGCCGATGACCTTGTCCGGCCGGTCGGACGCCTGCGCGAGAGCGCTGATGTCGAGGCCGGAGGTATTGCTGGCGAGAATCGTTCGGGCTTGAGCGAGTTGTCCCAAATGGCTGAAGATATCGAGCTTGAGGTCGAGGCGTTCGGGCACGACTTCGATGATCATGTCGGTATCTATTGCTTCGAGTCGCTCAATGCCCTGCAAGGCGTCGAGGGCTGTCGCACAAGTGGCTTCTTGCAAGTGGCCTTTGACGCATTGTTGGCGCAGGCGTTCGGCGATGGTGGCAAGACTTTGCGCCAGCGCGTCGGGATCCGAGTCGTATAGCAAGACTTCCAGGCCGGCCTGGGCGAAGACCTGGGCGATGCCGCGGCCCATGGTGCCGGCGCCGATGATGGCGATGCGATTGATGTGCATAGGGTGGGTCAGTTTGTGGTATAGGGTGTTATTATAGATCGAACTTACGGTTGGGGGTGCGTAGTTGCAAGCGCCAATCGGCGGGTAGTGTTTGGCTTTGGAGTTGGGTTTATTGGTCTGCGGTGTGGGTCTGTGGCGGTGACCGCGGCGGGATTTTAAAAACCCCCTTCTAAGCGATATTACTCATCCTGAACTTCCTCTCAAGCGGCCCAAGGTCAGGGTGGCGCCCGCTCGGAGTCCGGGCGACCTACCTCGATGTAAGCCTGGGTGAGTCAGCTCGCCCTACAGTACGTGCATGAGGGCCGTGCTGTGGTTTTTTCGCAGGACGGCTGCACTGCCCGTCCCCCGCTCTATGGGGGCGCAACCCTGCCCGCCCCACTTTATGGGCGTTCAGCATATTTGCAGCCGCAAGCAGATTGCATAGATTGCTCTTCGCATTGACGCACCCCAGCAGAAACCAATTAACGCAGAGGAATATCGATGGCCGAGGACAATGGAAAGTTGAGAAGCGCCGATTGGTTCGGACGCGACGACAAGGGCGGATTTATTCACCGCAGTTGGATGAAGCGCGGACTGCCCGATCACGAGTTTGACGGCCGGCCGGTGATCGGCATTTGCAATACCTGGTCGGAACTGACCCCGTGCAATATCCACTTTCGCGATTTGGCCGAAGCCGTCAAGCGTGGCATCTACGAGGCGGGTGGCTTGCCGGTCGAATTTCCGGTCACCTCGTTGGGCGAGCCGATTATGCGGCCGACGACGATGCTCTTCCGCAATCTGGCAAGCATGGACGTGGAAGAATCGATCCGCGCCAATCCGATCGATGGTGTGGTGCTATTGACCGGGTGCGACAAGACGACGCCTGCGTGCCTGATGGGCGCGGCCAGTGTTGATTTACCGACGATTGTCGTGCCCGGCGGACCGATGCTCAATGGCAAGTACCGCGGCGAAGAACTTGGTTCGGGCACGGACGTATGGAAGTTCAGCGAGGATTTTCGCGCCGGGAAAATCACCCGCGAGGAATTTCGCCAAGCCGAGGCTGGGATGACGCGTTCGGACGGGCACTGTATGACGATGGGTACGGCTTCGACTATGGCCTGCATGGTCGAAGCGCTGGGCGTGACTCTGCCGGGCGGCGCGGCGATACCAGCGCCGGATTCGCGGCGCAAGGTCATGGCGCATATGGCGGGCGGGCGGATCATCGAGATGGTCAACGAGAACCTGAAATTGTCCGACATACTGGTGCGCGAGGTCTTTGAAAATTCGATAAAGGTCAATGCTGCAATCGGCGGTTCGACCAATTTTATTGTGCACCTGTTGGCGATTGCCGGACGCGTCGGCATCGAGCTGGACCTAGATGATTTTGATCGTCTGGGCAGCCAGTTGCCGCTGTTGGTCAATTTGATGCCAGCGGGTAAATACCTGATGGAGGATTTTTATTATGCCGGCGGGCTGCCGGTGGTTATCCAGGAGTTGAAAGACGAGTTGCATATGGACGCGCTGACGGTTACGGGCAAGTCGCTCGGCGAAAATATCGCTGGTACGGTCTGTTACGACCGCGACGTGATTGCGCCGATGGAAAAACCGTTGATCGAGGCGGCCGGTCTGGCCGTTTTGCGCGGCAATCTCTGCGAGGACGGTTCGATCATCAAGCCTTCGGCCGCGACGCCGGAACTGATGCAGCACCGAGGCCGGGCGGTGGTCTTCGAGACCATCGAGGATTATAACGAGCGCATCGACAGCCCCGATCTGGATGTAGATGAAAATAGCGTCCTGGTACTGCAGAACGTCGGGCCGGTCGGTTATCCGGGCATGGCCGAGGTTGGCAATATGGGTTTGCCGATGAAGCTACTGGAAAAAGGCGTGCGCGACATCGTGCGCATCTCCGACGGCCGCATGAGCGGTACGGCTTATGGCACGGTGGTGTTGCATGTCGCGCCTGAGGCGGCGATCGGCGGCAATTTGGCGCTGGTGCGCAACGGGGACATGATCGAGTTGGACGTCGCGCGGCGGCGTTTGCACTTGGACGTGTCTGAAGAAGAACTGGCAAAACGCCGCGCGGAATGGAAACGACCCGAGCCGCATGATATTCGCGGTTATGTCAGCCTCTATACTGATCATGTGCTACAGGCCGATAAAGGGGTCGACTTCGATTTCCTGGTCGGCAAGTCGAGTTCGGTGGTTACGCGCGAGGCGCATTGACCTTTATTCACTATAGACCGGAGCTAAATCGATGAAGATCGCTAAGATAGAACAGTTTTCCCCCTATCAGCGGATGCGCCTGGTCAAGATCACCACCGATAATGGCATCGTCGGTTGGGGAGAGACTACACTTGAGGGAAAACCCAAGAGCACTTGGGGAGCGGTGGAGGAACTGGCGGAATATTTTATCGGCAAAGACCCGCTGAGAATCGAGCACCACTGGCAGCACGTTTACCGCTCGGCTTTTTTCCGCGGCGGCAATGTGTTGATGAGCGCGCTGTCAGGCATCGATCAGGCATTGTGGGATATTGCCGGTAAACACTACGATGTGCCGGCCTATAAACTGATGGGCGGCGCGGTTCGCGATCGGATCCGCGTTTATGCGCATTGGGGTATCCGCAGCGATACAGACGAGGCGCTTACGGCTTCTAGGGAGCGCCTCGATATGCTGATGAAAAAAGGCTACACCGCCTTTAAGTCGGGGCCTCCGGGAACTTGGCGTGCGCACGAGCCGCCTTCGCGCATTGATGCCTTCGTCAAAAACGCCTATCTGATGCGCGAGTGGGTCGGCGACGATATAGAATTGTGCTTCGATTTTCACGGTAAGATGGCGCCTGGGCTGGCCATTGAGGTTTGCCATGAGCTTAAGGGCATGCGGCCGATGTTCGTTGAAGAGCCGATTCCGCAGGAAAACGCGCAGGCACTCAAGGAGGTCTCCGACCACGTGCCCTTCCCGATCGCCACGGGTGAGCGGCTGTTGTCGCGCTGGGAGTTCAAAGAGCTCTTCGAGAAGCAGGCGGTATCCTATATACAACCCGACGGTTCGCACGCCGGCGGCATCACCGAGCTGAAGAAGATCGCCAATATGGCCGAGGTCTATTATATCCACATCCTGCCGCATTGCGCGATTGGCCCGGTCGCCTTTTCCGCCTGTATGCAGGTGGATGCCGTCGTGCCCAATTTTCTCTGCCAGGAGCAGGTTGATATTGGCCTCGGTGAGGGTTTGATAGAAGAACCGTGGGAGGTCGTCGACGGCCATGTCGAGTTGCCGACTAAACCAGGGTTGGGTTTTGACTTGATCGCGTCGGAGGTAGAAAAGAACATCGAATATTCTGAAGAGCTGGGCGGCGAACTCTACTACGAGAACGACGGCAGCGTCGCGGATTGGTAGGGGGGGTGCCTCGGCGCGCTTTCGAAAAACTTGTAGAAAAGGCGTTAGAGCGCCTGCCGGAGGAATTTCGGCAGGCGCTCGACAATTTGGCGATTGTCATCGAGGACTGGCCAGATCCTGCAATCGTCGAGGAGATCACCGGTGACTCGGAGGAAGTGCTCTACGGGCTGTTCACCGGTACGCCGCTGCCCGAGCGGCGCTTCGATGATAGCGGCGATTTGCCTCCTGTGATAGCGCTTTATCAGGGGCCATTAGAAGAGGATTTTCCCGAGCGATCCGAGCTGGCGAGAGAAGTGGAAATCACTTTAGTGCACGAGTTGGCGCATTTTATGGGGTTTGATGAGGATACCGTCAGGGAATACGGTTATGAATAACTGGGAGTGTTTGCAATGCGAGTCCGGCTTTGCTATATCTCAATTTTGCTTCGGGGCATCTAAGTCTATTGCAGCATAGTTTATCCAAATTTGTATAAGGGACAAGATGTCATGCGGCTGATCATAGTCAACGATTCAATGGCCATGCTCAAGATCATCCGCATTATCCTCAAGGGATAGGGTTATGAGAATGTCGAAGAGGCCAAAGACCGCTTGAAGCTTGGGAGAAATTGCGGCAAGGCGGTTATGAATTGCTGATCACCGATTGGAACATGCCCCAGGTGTCGGGGCTCGAACTGGTCGCGAAACTGCGCGCTAATCCAGCCACCACGGCGATGCTCATTATCATGTCGAGATTCGTGCAGTCTAAAAGAAGATATCATCGCCGCGATGCGGGCCGGAGTTGATAACTATATCTCCAAGCCCTTCAACCCGACGCAACCCAAGGATAGGATCGAACGCGTTCTGCAAAGCGTCGGCGCGAAAAACTAGGGTGCGCAATTTAGCGCCCCGCTCAGCGGTGCCGCCCGTGTCACGATGCAGGATGTTTTTCCCTTTGTCGCCTTCGTATAAAAAACGATTGCCGCCGACGGCCTCGGTCGCTCGGAGAACAAGGAGATCGCTGATTATCTTGTTCATGGCCGATTTTATCGCCGGTTCTATCTATCCATTCCCGCACGCGGTTCATTATAGCATCTGCCCCGATCGTCGAGCTTAAAGACGACGAGCGCGAGGCGATGAAGAATAAATTCCTGCCGCCTGGTTTCTCCAAGTGCTTGACCTTAACACAGATGACGTGCTGTGCTTGGCCGTATTTTTGACGATTGGCGTGCAATGACTTATGAATAAACTGCTCCGCAGCTTCGGAAACGATGAGCGATTCTGGGATGGGTAAGCGTTCGTATATTTCGGTGTTTCCCAGTTCACCAAGTGAAAATACCCATTGCCTAAATCGGCATGGCTCCCCTATAGTGCGGGATGATTTTGCATATTTATATTTGTATACTCACTATATCAAAAGGAACCTGATTCGATGAGAAAGCCGATTATTTTGTCTGCTGCATTATTGGCCCTGAGCGCCAGTAGCGTAATGGCCCAACACTATGACCCATTTTTCTCGCTCAATGGCGAGGCCGGTTCCAAAGGAGTGACTGCAGCCCTGGCTGCCGGTTCTGCCAGTACTATTGGCGACGCAAGTGATTTAAACCTGGCGTACAAAATGGGTATTAATGATAAGCTTGAAGTGGGCGCAAATATTGGTCTCGGTGTGCTGAATGAGTTCAGCAGCAGTTTTTCAACCCTGCTGATCGGTGCCAAATATGGTTTAGGTGATGCTCGTGCTGTGTCGGTTAACTTGGGTGCCCCCATCGGCGATGCCGAGGACCCGGGCCTTTCGATTGGTCTAATGAATGTTCAAGAGTTGGGCGGTATGACGGTGAACCAGCATCTGCAGATTGGCCTGCTAAAGGGCTTTGCTGCTGCTGGCGCGAATATTGATCTCCTCCTAGAGCCGGTTGAAGAGATCAACGATAAGATAATCCTTTATGTCGACGTGCTGGTCAGCACCAATACGGACAATATCGCCGATTGGATGTCTATCGATTTGGCGCCGAATCTGGACATTATGCTGAGTGATACGATGGTGATCAATGCCGGTATAGGGATCAATGTCTATGACGGCATCATTCGCAATGAAGATATTGGTGTTAGCGTGGCGCTCGTAGCCAGCCTGTAGGCTATTGGCACTCCAATAGGATTTTTTGCGGTAGGTAAAATCAAGGCCCTCAACTTTCGAGTTGGGGACCTTATACTTTTCTCAACCGATAGTTCTTGAATCGGTTTGACTGATTAGTGCCTGGAAAGTTACGCTGATAGGCGCTAGTGTTTTGGTCAGCGGCAAAGCGCTCTGACGGACGATAGATCAGTCGTAATAGCCTTTTCGTATTGTATCTGCTCGTCCAATAGCAGCAATTCTATGGTGCAGGGCCCCCTAATCTGTCGTAGTAGGCCAGTTTTGTAGTTGCCCCCCTGGCAATTTGCATTTAATTTTGACTATTCCAATAGCGAGAACATCGGGGTCGGCGCAAGCGGATCCCTTCTCTTAAACCATTTATCCAAGGAGCTTTGCTCCGTGAACGTACCCGAACATGATATAGTAATTGTCGGCGGTGGCGGTGCAGGCCTACGGGCGGCGATCGCCGCTGTACAGGCTGATGAAAACATTAGTGTTGGTCTGGTCTCTAAAGTTTACCCGATGCGTAGCCACACTGTATCAGCCGAGGGTGGGGCGGCCGGTGTGGTGCGTGATGATAAAGATGATAGTTTGGACTTGCATGCTTTCGATACGATCAAAGGCAGTGACTTCCTCGCCGACCAGGATGTGGTCGAGGCCTTCGTCAAAGAGGCCCGCGATGAACTCATCCAGCTCGAACACTGGGGCTGCCCCTGGAGTCGAGACGAAGACGGTCGGATCAGCGTGCGCGCCTTTGGTGGCATGTCGACCGAGCGGACGCTCTATGCAGCCGATAAGACCGGCTTTCATATGCTGCATGCCCTCTTTCAGACCTCGCTACAGTTCGACCGCATCGAGCGTTACGACGAGTGGTATGTGACGAAGCTGTTGCTCGACGACAATGGCGCCGCTTGCGGTGTGGCGGCGATTAATGTGAGATCGGGCGTGCTGCATGCGATACCCGCCAAGGCGGTGATCGTTTGTACCGGCGGCGGCGGGCGGATTTTTCCATTTACGACCAATGCGGCGATCAAGACCGGCGACGGAATGTCGATGGCCTATCGGGCTGGTTGCCCGCTCAAGGACATGGAATTTGTGCAATACCATCCGACGGGTCTGCCCGGCACCGGGATTCTGATGACCGAGGCCTCGCGCGGCGAAGGAGGCTATCTGATCAATAACAAGGGCGACCGCTATTTGAGCGAATATCTGCCCGGTAAGATGGAATTGGGTCCGCGCGATATGGTCTCGCGGGCTTTTGTCCACGAGGAAAAGGCTGGCAATGTATTCGAAGGGCCGTACGGCACCTATGTCCATCTGGATTTGCGCCACTTGGGCGAGAAGAAAATCGATGAGAAGATCCCCTTTGTGCGCGAGTTGACCAAAAATTACGTCGGCATTGATCCGGTCTACGAACCGGTGCCGGTGCGCCCGGTAGTCCATTATATGATGGGCGGCATCCACACCGATATCAATGGGGCGACGCCGATTCCGGGCCTTTATTCAGCTGGCGAGACGGCTTGTGCCACAATCAACGGGGCTAATCGCCTTGGCTCCAACTCATTGTCAGAGCTATTGGTCTTTGGCGCTCGTTCCGGGCAGCATGCCGTGCAATACGCCAACGAAACCAAAATGCCGCCCTATAGTAGCTTGGAGCATATGGTTGTCGACGAGGAACAGCGGATCGAAAATCAGCTTTTAAAAAATAATGGCACGGAACGAATCGCCGATATTCGCAGCGATTTGCATAAGACGATGGATCGGGGGGCGGGCATTTACCGCGAAGAAGAAAGCCTCAAGGCTACTTGCGCTGAGATTCCCAAACTCAAGGAGCGCTACAAACGCGTCAAGGTCGAAGACACCTCGTCGGTTTTTAACACCGAGCTGACTGCGGCCTTGGAGTTGGGCTCGCTGCTCGACATAGCCGAGACGGTGGCCAATTCGGCTTTGTTGCGCAAGGAGTCGCGTGGCTCGCATTCGCGTTCGGACTACGAAGAACGGGACGACAAGAACTTTCTCAAGCACTCGTTGGCTTATCATAATGAAGGCGGTGATCCCCGCATCGATTATCTGGATGTGGTCATTACCAAATGGCAACCCGATGAGCGGAAATACTGATTTATCGCTGAACTATAAATCACTTTTGAAAGAGGAGCTATGAGCGACAAGACCATCAAAATCCGGGTGACCCGCTTCCGACCTGAGGAGGAGGACGAGCCTACCGAGCAGGTCTACGACGTTCCCTACCAGGACGATTGGGTCGTCCTTGACGCGCTCAACTACATCAAGGACCAGGTCGACGGCACGCTCTCATACCGTTGGTCGTGCCGGATGGGCGTATGCGGCTCGTGCGGGATGATGATCAATGGCGACCCCAAGTTGACTTGCGCGACCTTTCTCAAGGACTACTACCCCAAGGAGATAGTGATCCAGCCGCTGGCCAATTTCCCGATTATCCGCGACCTAGTCGTCGACGTCGACGACTTTATGGTCAAGCTCAAGGCGGTCAAGCCGTGGATTATCCGTGAAGAGGAAAAACCGATCGAAGAAGGCGAGTACTTGCAGTCGCCGCAGGAACTCAAGGACTACAAGCAGTTCAGCCAGTGCATCAACTGCTTGCTGTGCTATTCGGCCTGCCCGGTTTATGGGCTCGAAGATGTCTTTATCGGTCCGGCGGCACTGGCGCTGGCCCACCGCTACAATATGGACTCGCGCGATGAGGGCTACGCCCAGCGCACGGTCATTGCCGCTAGCAGCGAGGGCATCTGGGAATGCACTTTTATCGGTGAGTGTTCTGTGGTCTGTCCCAAACACGTCGATCCGGCCGCCGCTATTCAACGCACCAAGGTTGAGACTACCAATAATTGGTACAAATCCTTTCTCATGCCCTGGGGTGACAAATGAACCAGCCACATATCGAATATCAATACGACACCTACAAGCCGAAGATGTCGTCCACTTGGTGGTTGAAGAGCCGTCGCTACTTCATGTTTATGATGCGCGAGTTGAGCAGCGTCTTTGTCGCAGGTTTCGTACTGCTACTGCTCTACCAGATTTTTCTGCTGACCAAGGGCCCCGAGGTCTATGCGTCCTTTCAACGCTCGTTGATGACGCCGAAGTTTATTGCCTTCTACGCGGTCGCCTTTGTTTTTTCCGTCTATCACACTTTCACATGGCTGGGTGTGGTCGGTCGGATTCAGATTGTGCGTATCGGTAGTTTCACCATGCCGCCCAAGATTATGACAGCCAGTACTTTCGTCGGGTTTTTCTTTGTCTCGGCGGTCATCGGTTACATTTTTCTGCGATAGAGCTATGAATTACAAACAAGATAAGACCGAGCCTTTTTGGTGGAGCATGTTTGCTGCGGGTGGCATGGTAGCGGCGATGTTGATCCCCATGCATCTCTTTGTCGCTGGACTCGCAGTACCATTGGGTCTGCTCAACCCGGATACGGTCAGTTACGAGTCAATGCGCGAGATGATTAGCCATCCGCTGGCCAAGATCTACTTCTTTGTTCTGATCGTTATGCCGCTTTACCATGCGGCACATCGGGTCCGTTTCTCGCTCTACGAATTGGGTATCCGCGAGTTTAGTATATCCATGCACTATCTGTGCTACGGCGGTGCTCTGTTGGGTACTGGATTCGCCGCCTATATATTCTTCCACCTGCTTTAAAGCGGAGGGAGGGCCGATGTTCGAACTCAAGAAGATCCACCGCGAAGCGATTCCCAAGGCCCTCGAACGCGTCGAGCGCTACCGGTTGCTCAACCAGCCGCTCGTGGCCGAGAGCATTTGCCGCGATATCTTGGAGGCCGATGCGGAGAACCAGCAGGCGCTCGTCGGGCTGGTGTTGGCGTTGACCGACCAGTTCGAGCACGAGGCCAATAAGGGCATCAATATCGTTCTCGACCTTATTCCACGGCTGACCGATGAGTATACTCGCGATTATTATACGGGTTTGGCGCATGAGCGTCAGGGCAAGGCACGGCTCGTGCGCGATTACCCGGGTGCCCGTTTCGATGCCTTCGAGCTCTTGAATCGGGCGATGGAATGGTATGAGAAGGCCGAAGGGATACAGGCGCCAGATAACGATGACGCGATATTACATTGGAATTCTTGCGCTCGAATCATTATCAACAACAAGCTCGAAGCCCGGCCGCCGGAAGGGGAATCGGTCGGGTCGGAATAAAGATTCTGTTCTTTGGTGATAAAGACCGGTGGAGCCCATCTCCGCCGGTCTTTTTGCGTAGTGGGTGAGACGAGATGATGCAAGCGACGTTAAAATCGAGGATTCGCGGTTCCGTGCTCGCCCAGGCGCTGGGTGACGCTTTGGGGGCGCCATTCGAATTTGCTCCGGCCGATGCGGTTGAGCGACGCACGGGCAAAAAATGGTTAGCGGCGCTCTATCCGTTCGAAGGGCAAAAGGGGCCGCACGGCGTGTGGGTAGATACCGCCCCGGTGGGGACGGGTACTGACGATGTGCGCTACAACTATCTGTTTATGGAACTAGCGGTCGAGTTGCGGCGGATGCCGGTGGGACGGGAATTGGCGCAACGCCTATTGGACGTTTACGAACGACCGGGAGATTTTTTTTCAGATTATGACGAGTTGGCGCGCGGGCAGTTCGAGATGTGGGAAGGGGCCAGTCGCGGTTTCCTGGGGGAGGAGTCGCCGCGCTATCCAGGCGTGCCCGCGGCGGCGCTGGCGACGAGGAGCGTTGGCCTCAACTATCCGACGATGGCCGGGTTGTTGCTACTGCCATCGGTCGGGCTGCTTTTTCCGGGCGATCCCGAAGCGGCTTATCGCTCGGCTTATGAAGCGGCGTTCTTCGATATTGGTTATGCGCGCGAGGCGACGGCGATCTTGGCCGCGGCGCAAAGTGCGGCGTTAGCCGGTAAGGCGCCCGATGTATTGGTCTACGAGACCTTGGCAATGGATCCCTTGCACTTGCGTGGGTATTTCGGCGGGCCGTTCATCGGGGAAAAATTGCCTTTGCTACTAAAGCAGGCCGCGGGCAAAAAAGGCGAGGAGTTGGCGGATTTTCTCTCGTCGGCTTTGCGCCACTTCAGTGTATTTGATCCCTACCGGGCACTGGCCATCGCTTGTGCCGCGCTGCTTGCCCACGCCGACGATCCTTGGCAGGCCTTGTTGGTCGCGGCAAACCAGGGCGACCTCGACGAAGTCGGGAAGTGGCGTCGTTATGCGGATATCGATTGTTATGCGGGTATCACCGGGGCGCTGATTGGTGCCTGTTGTGGTGATCGGGTCTTGCCGGAAGAGTTGATCTTCCGGGTCGTCGAAGGGAACAGGGTGGTCTACGGCTTTGATCTGGAGGATACCATTGAGCGTTTCGCGCAGTTGATCATCTTTCTAACGGGGAGCGAGGATTAGTTCCACGCGCCTGTTTTTAAGGCGACCTGTTTGCGTGGCATTGGAGGCGATCGGATGGCTCTCGCCTAGGGCGCGGATCTTGAGCCGTCGCGTCTCTATGCCTAGGGCGGTGAGATAGGCCTGTACCGCTTCGGCCCGCTGCCGCGAAAGCTGTAAATTCAGGGTGCGCGATCCGACGCTATCGGAGTGTCCGTGCAATTCGAGCGCGATATCGGGGTGCTGGCGCATATAATTGACGACGAGGTCGAGATTTTCGCGCGCTTCGGGAATGAGCACCACGCCTCCGGCCGGAAAAAATACGCTCGGCATGGGCCGGTTGATCGAGGTGGCGACGGGTTGCGGCTCTTCTTCGAGCAGTTTATCGGGCACGAAGTCGTCGCCGGGATCCAGCGGATCGGCGCCGCGGGCTATTTCTTCGCCGTCGCGGACCCCGCCGCTATCGCTGTCGAAACGATTGGGATCGGTACCATAGACTTTGACTTCTTCCAGGTCGTTTAAGCCGTCGCTGTCGCTGTCGGCCATGACCGGGTTGGTGTAATAATACAGCGTTTCCTCGCGGTCGGTAAGCCCATCGCCGTCGCGGTCGGGTTCGTCGGTGACGGCGATGGGCGGAAGTCTTTGCACGGGTGCGGTTGGGCGTTGAATCGTTTGCAACGGCAATTGCCGCAAGGGGGGGCGATAGCCGACTGCACCGAAAACAAGGCCGATGCTCAGTGTCCAGATGCTGTCGTTGCCCTTTTGCAGAATCGCGCGGTTGAGGTCGTCACGCAAGGAGTAGGTGTAACCGAAGTGCAGGTCGAGACCGGTGTTGGGGCCTAGGGGGCGTTTGAAGCCGATGCCGATCGGCGCTATGGCCGCCCAGCCGATCGCGGCGGCGTCCGGCGTGGTTTCGGGCGGTGAGGTCGCTAGGTTGAAGCGCAGTAAGCCGGCGCCACCGTAGAGGTGGGCGCTCCAATAGCGTCCGTGCCCCAGGGCGTAGAGCAGACGCCCCTCGCCCGAGGCGAGGTCGGTGGCGTAATCGGCGCCCCGCAGCCGCCCGTATCCGGCGTTGAATTCGACCCGATAGCGCGGTGACAGCGACGGGCAGATAAAGGCGGAAAGACCGTAGCCGGGGCTGTCGTCGAGTTCGGTGGCCGCATGCAGCCCTCCGACCCGCAAGCCCCAATCGGCCTGCGCGTCGTTTGCCACTGCGCAAAGAACTAGGCAGAATGCGATTGTGCAGAGTGATGTGTGTCCACGGTACTTCATCGTTGTTCCAGCTCTTATGGTTCCGGGTTTTCGTCTATGCAAAGGAAGGGATCGAAGCGGTTTTGGGCAAGGGTGATTTGCGCTGCGGATATCTTGCCGGAGAGCGGGGCAAATCCTACTTTGTAAGCTCTTGGGACTTATTAAACTGGAAAGGAAGAATAATCTATGCCCGGAGGAAATAAAAACGCCATAATCGCCGGTTGTGGAACGCACCATATAGCGGTGCAGACCCGCGATTGGGAAGCGTCAATGCGCCTCTATCGCGATGTGTTGGGAATGGAGGTCGTCGCCGAATTCGGCTCGGCCGAGCGCAAGATCGTGCTGCTGGACATAGGAGACGGCAGCCATATGGAGCTTTTTGCCCCGACGGCGGAATCCCCTGGAGAAGGCGCCGACAGCCCGAATGATCCGGTGACACACTTTGCCCTAGCGGTCGCCGATACGCGGGCGGCCACCGAACATGTGCGCGCCGCCGGGTATGAGATAACGGTAGAGCCGAAGGATTTGGAACTGGGCGCTATGAAGGTGACGATTGCATTTTTTATAGGGCCTTGTGGTGAGGTGGTGGAATTTTTTCAAACCCATTGAAGTCGGTATGAAAAAGGGCGGTACACATAAGAGTGTACCGCCCTTTACCACTTTATTTGTTGGACTATTGAAAAGCGTCAGGCCTAACGCGGGCCACGACCACCAGCACCTGGACCACCGGCACCTGGACCACCAGCACCGCCGCGTCCACCTGGACCACCGGCACCGCCGCGTGCATCTGGACCACCAGCACCTGGAGCACCGGCACCGCCGCCCTTGACGAAACCCGTTTCGAGCATCCGGGCGGCCTTTTGTTGCCGACGGATGCTCTTTTGGCGGTTAATCTTCTTTTGCACCGAAGGTTTGGTATAGAAACGCCGCTTTTTCAAGTCGCGCAACAGGCCAGCTTTGCGGGTTTTGGACGTAAAGCGCCTCAGCGCCTTTTCAAAAGGTTCGTCTGATCTGACTTCGACACTGAAATTGCCCATGAACTACTCCCGGTTCTTTCTTAAAGTCTTGATAAAATTATGTATAAGCGGATTTTGTGCAGCTTTCCGAGTGCCTAATAGCAGAGAATTGTATAGTCTAGGCTATTGTGGACCCCTCGTCAAGAGCGGTTCTGCCCAGGAATGACCCCACGTGGGGCAAAACCACCGATAAAAGTAGTGGCTAAATTGCCTAGACCACCTGGCTTTTGTAGGGAAGCCTCCCCCGCCTCATCCGGCCGCGATCCAATCGACTTTTATGCGTTACCATTTATTTATATCGCGAAGGAGATGATCATGGCTTTTTCGTATACGAATTGCAAGGGTGCCACCGCTCTCTTGCATTCCCAGACCACGACGCTGAAGAATGGTAATACGCAGACGATCTATTTTGTTGCTAAAGCTGAAAAAGAAGGCATCGCTGGATGCGGAGCCAGATGGCTATGAGGTATCCGAGAGTAAAAGCGGCCTGCCCGTTTTAAAGCGCAGCAATAAAGAAGCAACGCAATAAAAAAATTGTCGTCGGCCAATCGGGGCCGGTGTTTTTTCTCGGTGTTTCCCTACCAGGAAAAAGGTATCGGTCCTTTTTATATGCATAGGATTCAACTCGCCAGGGCGTAGCGGGTACCCAGCGGTTCTTTTATTTTCGTATCGAAATAAGAGGACAATTCCCAGCGGTCAAAAACAGACGTGCCCTGTGCAATCTGGTTTTGACCGCCGCCGATCCGAGACCGAGCATCTCTGCCGTCTTCTCTGCCGCCTTTTGCGCATCAGGGCCGTGTTGACGGCGATAGGGTGGATCCAGGTCGCGAGGCTGGAGACCTGGTGGAACGGGTCGATCTTGGCGCAGACGGTTAGGAAGACGTCTTGCACGACGGCTTCCACGATGCGATATAGTTGACGCCGTCGTGCTTTCGTTGCTCACTGTGTTGCCCTATACTATTTCGGTAAATAGCGAATAATGGAGGGTATGTTGTTATGATGAGCGCACAAGCCGCGGCCAATCTGCGCCAGCGGTTGCAGCAAAATCCCTATCCGGGCCGGGGTATCGTTATTGGTCGGGACTCCGCGGGCGGTTGGGTGCAGGTCTATTGGATTATGGGACGCAGCGAGCATAGCCGCAATCGCATTTTTGTCGGCGAAGGCGATCTTTTGCGCACCCAAGCCGCCGATCCGGCCAAAGTTGACGATCCGTCCTTGATTATCTACAACGCCATGCGGGTTTGCGGCCGGCGCTATATTGTTACCAACGGGGTCCAGACCGACGATGTATACGAGGCTTTTGCTGCTGGGCGCGGCTTCGCCGAGAGCTTGGACCGCTGGTTACATGAGCCGGACGCCCCCAACTATACGCCGCGCATCTCGGGTTATCTGGATCTCGACACTGAGCAAGTCTGGCTGTCGATCCTTAAGGTTAGCCCCTTCGATGCCGAGCAAAGCGAACGTCATTTCTTTCGCTTTGACAGCATCGAGCCGGGTTATGGTTATGCTATTACCACATACGCCGGCGATGGCAACCCGCTGCCCTCGTTTTCCGGCACGCCCTATCTCTTGCCGCTCGAAGGTGATCCTGCCGACTTCTGGCAGGCCCTAGATGAGGATAATCGCATCTCGCTTGCGGTGCGCCGGATCGCGGCCGATGGGACGGTAGAGACTCAGATTACGAATCGCTATAAGGCCGTCTGATGCGACGCTGGTTTTGCGGTCTGTTCTTATTACTTGCAGTCGGGGGATGTTTGCCCGGCGATGGTATGAACAATGAGCTCGATCCAGCGGGCTTCTTTTCCGGCATTTGGCACGGTTGGATCTCGCCGATCGCATTGGTGATCGGTTTTTTCTCTCCGGACATACGCATTTATGAGACCTATAACACGGGTTGGTGGTATGACTTTGGCTATTATATGGCGATTATCAGCGGTTTTGGTGGGCTCTCCTTTGTGCGTCGAAACAAAGATTAAACGATGAAATTAGAAGCCAAAATCGGTCAAATGCTGATGGCGGGTTTTCGCGGGCTAGCGGTCGGGCCCGAGCACCCCATTATCCGCGATATCTGCGAGCACCATCTTGGCGCGGTAGTACTTTTCGATTACGACGTGCCGCTCTCGTCGAGCGAGCGCAATATCAAATCGGTCGCACAGGTGCAGAAACTGATCAGCGTTTTGCAGGAGGCTGGCGGTCATTCGCTCTTAGTGGCCGTCGACCAAGAGGGCGGCGAAGTGCGGCGTTTGCGTGAGGCGGTGGATTTTCCTGCATTGCCCTCGGCGCAGGTTTTGGGAGCGAGTGGTGACCCGGAACAGACGCGCCGCGCCGCCGCCGAGACAGCCGAGGGACTGGTGCGTCTCGGTTTCAATTGGAATCTGGCGCCGGTGGTCGACCTCAACCTCAACGCGCAGAGTCCGGTGATTGGTGGCATTGGCCGTTGTTTCTCCGCCGATCCGGCCGAGGTAGCACGTCACGCGCAGGCCTTTATCGAGCAAACACTTTCCCGGCCACGGCTCGGCGGCTGATGATTCGCATATGGATCTGGTCGATATCACCGGGAGTTGGTCACGCGTTGAACTTGAGCCCTATACGGCGTTGATGGCTGTGGGGTTGGTCGACGCGGTTATGACGGCGCATGTTTTTAACCGGCACATTGATCCCGATTTCCCCGCGACGCTCTCGCAGGCCGCGATCGGCGGGCTTTTGCGCGGCGAGCTGGGCTACGACGGGGTTGTGATCACCGATGATATGCGGATGGGAGCGATCGCAAACCACTACGGTTTCGAAACCGCGATCGAGCGGGCGATCGCGGCGGGTGTCGACATTGTGATGTTGGCCAATAACACGCTTTACGAGGAAGACGCCGTGCCGCGTGCCTGCGCTTTTATTCGCCAGCTTGTCGAGACCGGGAGGATTACCGAAGAGCGCATCGACGAATCCTGCGCTCGTATCGCGCGGATGAAAAAATCGTTAGCGTGAAGCGCGTAGTCTTATTAATCGCCTTGCTGTGCGCGGCTTGTGGCTATGAGGGGGCGGACAACCCGCTTGCCGTCGAGCGCCAGGGTGCGGTGCAATGGCGCGAGGGGCAGACGATCGTGGCGTTGGGCACCAGCCTGACCTTCGGTTTTGGTGCGGATTGCAAGGTCTTTCCCTTTGACCGCGACTGCGCGCTGCCCGACTCGTCCTACCCGGCGACGCTCGCGGCGCGCCTGAAACTACCGGTGGTCAATCTCGGCGTGCCTGGGGCGACGACTCGGGACGGTTTGCTGCGGATGATCGAGGCGTTGACGCATGATCCGGCGCTGGCGCTGATCGAGCTGGGGGCCAACGACCTGTTCCAAGAGGTGCTGGTGGCTGACGCCCGGGCCAATCTCGTGATGATAATCGATCGTTTCCATCGCGCAGGTGTTGCTGTGGCGCTGCTCAGTTTTTCCCATCCCGATATGATTGATCATACGCCGCCGGACCATCGCCTACAGGATAAGAAGGCGGAGGCGTTGGCTTATCACCAGATGTTATTGGCGTTGGCGGACGAATTTGGCTTACCGATCGTCGAGTATATTTTTGAGGATATCTGGTGGAAAGAAGAGCTGATGTTCGACTCGGTGCATCCCAATGGCCGGGGTTATCTGCTGATGGAGGAGAATGTTGTCAGGGGGTTGCATAGTTTTTTGGCGGCGAATGACTTGTATGCCCAATAAGAGATAGGCCTTTTGCGTTCTATGCCGTATTTGCGGTCGTCTTCCGATACCGGTAAGCGCGATGACAGAGGAAGAGGCTGGTGACGAAGAGTGCGACCGCCACTGCTTGGTGCAGCGAGGCCAAACCCAAAGGTACGTGCAAGATGACTGTGCCGATCCCCAAGCCAATTTGCACGCCGAGCAAGCCAAGCAGCAAATAGCTTCCATTTTTCAGCGCGGCGGCGTTGCGAGCTACAGCAAAGAGCGCAATGGCCACCGCCAGTACTGCGAAGGCGAAGAAACGGTGTTGGAAGTGGATCGTGACGGCGTTGTCGAACAGATTTGCCAGCGGTGGTTGCATGGCCCACAAGCCCTGTGGCAGCCAGACGCCGAACATTTTTGGGAAGGTATCCGATACATGGCCGGCCTTGAGCCCGGCGACCAAACCACCGGCGGCGATTTGCAGACAGAGGGTGATGAATAAGCCGGTACAGAGTCGGCGGGTGGTGCGCGATAGGTTGGGTGGGCAAGACATCGATGACAAATAGTCGAAGGCCCGCCACAGGCAAGCGGCTAACAGGGCCAGGGCGCAACTGAGGTGCAGGGTCAGTCGCAGGTGGTTTACCTGTGGCCGGTCGCTCAAACCGCTCTTGACCATCAACCAGCCGACCAGGCCCTGGAGCGCAAAGAGCAGGCCGATGCCCAGATAGCTCGGGATATGGGTGCGGGGAATGGTTCGTCGAAAGAGAAAATAGACCAAGGGCCCCACGAAGAGCAGGCCCGTTATTCGGCCAAGTAAGCGGTGCCCGAATTCCATATAATAAATGAACTTGAATTCTTCGAGCTGCATGCCGAAGTTGACGATCTGGTATTCGGGCGTCTGGCGGTATTTGGCGAACTCGCCTTCCCAGGCGCCGGCCCCCAGCGGTGGAACGACGCCGGTGACGACATTCCATTCGACGATGGATAAGCCCGAACGGGTCAGTCGGACCCAACCACCATAGACGATGAGCACGATGATAAGGGTCGAGACGGTGAGCAGCCAGACGGCGAGTTTGCGGTTGGTGGTCATGAATAGCCTAAACGAACAAGTTGCGTTAGGGGCGGTCTAAGAAAGTCACAGGGCCTCGCCGAGGCCCTGCGCTCGGGACGAATGTGTTACACACGTCCTAGGAAAATATCCCATCGCGGTGTTTTTGCAAGATCGGCCGATGGGCCATTGCGGGCGAGGAGCGAATAGATGGATGTTGAAATAGCCCGTTGAAGAGGAGGAGTGGGTGTTTTCGCTATATCAGCCGGACTTGTGAGATGCTGGTGAATGTGGGTTTGACGCCGGAAGCGGTGACTTCGCCCGGTGGTTTCGGCGGCAGGACACTTGAGTTTTATGCCAAAGTAGCCGGCGAGGCGGTGCGCGCGGTGACGGGTAATCCACTCCTTATTTTTTCAAACGCATCGAAGCGGGGCTTGAGGTGGAGACCCCGGTGTGGTGCGCGGACCGGGAATAGGGCACGGCTACGGGTGAGATTATCGCCAGTAGCAACGACTCGACCGGTTCGTGGACCGGTTATGGGGAGATGGCGCGTGTTGAGTGTAAAGGATAACAAGGTCGAGCTCGACCTACCCGTTTGCGCGCTATAATTGACCTTGCATTTTACCGATATTGAGGTCGCCGAGATTTCCGTGGACGGTCGCCCTTTGGCAAAAGCGGGCCGGCGCGCGGATTGTCGCCGTGGCACTTTGGGGCGCGAAGGGATGGAAACCTATGCCGCCTTTGCTCCGCAAGCGGCGCGAGTTGCTATTGAAGTGTAAGATTGATCGGCCAGCTAGATGATGCGTTTATTGTGCCGGCATTGCGGTTGGTGCCCGATGCGGTACGAACAACAGTATGAAGGGGATTTGGCGACACGATGAAGTTATTGTTTTTATATCTCGCGTTGCTTTGCGTGAGTTTGCTGGCATGTGGTGGGGATACTCCGCTCGAGCCGGTCGTCGAGGAGAAAACGCCGCCGGTGGTTGCCGACCCGGACCCAGTAGATGAAACACCCATAGATGGTGGGACCGCCGCGCCGTCTGAGGAAGCGGTCGATGGTGAGGCCACGATGATGGGCCTGACGGCCGTGGGTTATACGCATCATCGGGCCGACGGGAATCGCCTAGCTGCCGGGGCAGGCAATGTGCCTGCGGCAACGACATTGGACATTGCGTTGGACGGTGTGCCACGTTGGGTCGTGGCCGCGCCCGCGGGGCAAGGCAGCGTCTGGATGGTGGCTTTAGAGGATGGCCGCGTCGCCACCTTTCGCATTGTCGACGGGGTCAGTGCCCCGGTGCCTTTAGCCGAGGCCACGTTGCCCGTGGGAACGCCGCCGGTGCTGGCGATCGAGGGAGATTTGCGTCCGCGTTTGGCCAATATCGTCGACGGGGAGGCATCGGTCTTGAGTCCTCCGGTTTTGCTTTCGGATGACCGGTTGGCCTATCTCACCGCAGGCGGCGATTTGGTCCTGCTATCGGGGTTAGGGAGCGAGCGCCTGTCCATCGACCCTTTGCCCGACGCCCGTATCCTGGTAGACGAAAACGAACGCCTGTTGATCTACAATCGGCCGACGACCCGCTATGATCACGCCGTCTTGGGCGATGATCTGGAGGCCCAGGGCGCGGTACTAGTCGAGACAGATGGAGGATTGCGGGCAGTATTGCAGATCGACTTTGAACCCGTAGCCGAAGGTATCGCGCCGCTATGGGTCGATTTGAACGGCGACGGCGAGCGCGAGATCGTGGCGACCCTAAGCGACGCGGCACAGGGTGCGCGCATCGCCGTTTTCACCGCCGGTGGTCTACCGCTAGCCATTGGCGATCCGATCGGGCAGGGCTTTCGCTGGCGCCACCAACTGGCAGTTGCTACTTTCGCCGATGACGAAGTGGCGGAAATCGCGGTGGTGCGCACCCCGCATATCGGCGGCATCGTCGAATTTTACCGCCGTCGCGATGCGGTCCTCGATATCGTGACGCAATTAGACGGCTTCAGTTCCCACCAATTGGACTCGCGCAATCTCGACATGGGCCTGGCCGGCGATTTCGATGGTGACGGTATCGTGGAGCTTTTAGTGCCGACGCAGGATTTTGAGCGCTTAGGCGCGATCGAAAGGACCTCGTTCGGCACACAGGCCGATTGGGAAGTCGAATTGGGCGGCCGTCTCTCGACGAATATCGCGGCGGTGCAGCAGTCCGATGGCAGGATGTTGCTTGGGGCGGGGCACGAGGGCGAAGTTTTGCGGATCTGGTTGCCTTAGACACTTTGTCTACCGCGTAATTTTTTAGCTATGTCGTAAAATATCAAGTAATATAACAAATACCTAGGGAGGTTTTACTGTGAAATTAGAAAACAAAGAGGCGTTGGTCACCGGCGGAGCTACTGGCATCGGCCGTGCGACGGCCGAGTTGTTTGCCACAGAAGGCGCGCGTGTCCATATCGTGGACTACAACGAAAAGGACGGTCAGGCCGCCGTAGCCAAAATCGAGGCGGCAGGCGGCAGGGCGTGTTTTTACCTGACGGACGTGCGTTCGGAAGAGAGCGTCGCATCGGCGATTGCCCAGGTAAAAGAAGCCACGCCGCACGTCGATGTGGCGGTGTTCGCTGCCGGGGTTTTGAAAGGCGCGTTTAAGACGATTGAGGAGTTGTCGATGGACGAGTGGGACGCGACGCTCGATACTAATTTGAAAGGCACATTTCTATCGGCAAAATACACGACGCCCTTATTGGCGGCGGCTGGCGAATCGGTGCTGCTGATTATCGCGTCGGGTGCCGGTGTGCGCGGTGGGTCCTCGTCCTACGCCTACGCGGCGAGCAAGGCTGGGCAGCACGGTCTGCATTTCAAGCTCGAAAGCGAGGTCGGGCCGCAAGGGGTACGCTTGCACGTGATTTGTCCGGGCGGCATCGCGACGCCGCTTAAGTTGGCAAATGTGGCCGAAGGGGCGGAGAAGGAAGGGCGCGATCCGGAGGAGGCGAAGAAGAACGCGAGTTTGGGGGATCCGGTGGGCGTGGCGCGGATCCTTGCGTTTTTGGCCTCGGAGGAAGGCTCTTATGTACGAGGGACGGTGTTTACGCGTTAGGCGGTGATATGGCTGTCGGCGGTCTGTTTCGGGGTTTTCCCAACACTCATTCTCGCCTTGCTCCTGCGAGGCAGAGAATGAGTGGCCTTTTCCGATGTTGCAATCTTGCAAAATCGGGACCACAAGCCGCGTTGAGAAAGTCCCTGAAGAGACCTTAGTCGGCTTGAACATCGTTTGGAAAGAGAAGGAAAGGGAGGGGAATCAAAAGAAGAGGAGATGACAGGCTTGGGCGATAGGTGGCGTACTCTTAGCCTATGATCTCCTTACTAATCACTGCCCTGGCCGTCGTGGGGAATTCACCCGGTTCGCAACACTGGCAGATCTGTATGTCGACGGCGGCGCTCATTAACATATAGGCATCGGTGAAACTGAGGTTTGAACGAGCCTGCATTAGTTCGAGCATTTGCTCGGCGGCGATGCGTGCGGCTTGGCCGAGATCGAGGTGTTCGCCGGTGGTGATCCAATGGCTTGGGGTTTCGATTAGAGGTCGTTTTGGTGCAGTATTTTTTTCTATGCCGACTCTCACGGTTACTTCAGCACAGATTTCCAAACCGATAAATGTGATTTCACCGTCGCCCATTGCACCGTGTACATCGCCCAGAGACCACAGCGCCCCGGCTACGTAGACCGGCAAGTAAATGCGACTGCCCTCCATCAAATATTTATTGTCCATATTGCCGCCGTGCGGTCCGGCGAAAGAAGTACTGATGCCTTCACCGGCCGGGGCTGTGCCGATAACGCCGAGCATTGGGTTGGCGGGAAAGCGCAGG
>LWDU01040133.1_pt2 | contig 40423 bp, 40 predicted proteins | sample 727161 | NCBI WGS metagenome assembly LWDU01 (sample SAMN04566230, study PRJNA314399) | hydrothermal vent metagenome | isolation source: deep sea hydrothermal plume seawater | place: Mexico: Gulf of California, Guaymas Basin | collected 2004-07-11
TCGTTGATTGCTTTGGTCAGGTTCGCCGACAATTCGTCGGAAATATCCTTGGTTTCATTGATGGCAGTGATGATGTCTTGATGCGAGCCGGTGACGTAGCGTAGAAGTTGTTCCTCGAACGCTCCCACCTTCTCAATCTCGATGTCTTCCATCAGGTTTTCGTTGACTGCGAACAGCACTACCACTTCTTCAGCCAAGGATAGTGGCACGTATTGGCCTTGCTTGAGAACCTCCGTGGCCAACTGACCACGGGCCAACTGGGCCCTGGTAGCGGCGTCCAAGTCGGCGGTGCCGAACTGGGCAAAGGAGGCAAGCTCCCGATACTGGGCTAAGGCTAGCCTTAGCTGGCCGGCAACCTTTCGGATAGCTCTTGTCTGGGCGGCGCCGCCCACACGGGAGACAGAAAGTCCCACGTTAACCGCTGGCCGGATACCAGAGTTGAACAATTCAGGCTCCAGGTAAATTTGGCCGTCGGTAATTGAAATCACGTTGGTTGGGATGTACGCAGACACGTCACCCGCTTGGGTCTCAATGACTGGTAGCGCTGTGATGGAGCCACCACCAAGGGAGGCGTCCAGCCTGGCAGACCGCTCTAGTAGGCGGCTGTGTAGGTAAAAAATGTCTCCGGGGTAGGCTTCACGACCAGCCGGGCGCCGTAGCAAAAGCGACATCTGGCGGTAGGCCCAAGCGTGCTTGGTCAGATCGTCATAGACGATGAGAACGTCTTTACCCTGGTCCATGAACTCTTCAGCCATGGCGGAACCAGCGTAAGGGGCGATGTATTGGAGCGGAGCCGAGTCTGAGGCTCCGGCAGTTACAACAATGGTGTGTTCCATGGCTCCGGCTGCTTCAAGGGAACCCACAACCTGAGCAACCTTACCCTGCTTCTGGCCGATGGCCACATAGATGCAGACCAAGTCTCCGCCCTTCTGATTGATGATGGTATCTATAGCGATGGCGGTTTTGCCGGTGGAACGGTCGCCAATGATCAGTTCCCGCTGGCCTCGGCCGATGGGAATCATAGCGTCGACGGCTTTGATGCCTGTCTGGACGGGCTGGTCAACAGACTGGCGAGACACCACGTTGGGTGCCACCTTTTCAACGGAGCGGGTTCCGGTGGTTGCCACTGGGCCCTTTCCATCTAGCGGTCGGCCCAAGGGGTCAACCACACGACCAATCAGCGCATCACCAACCGGGACCTCAATGATTCTGCCGGTGGAGCGTACGCGGTCGCCTTCTTTCACAGCGTTGGGGTCGCCCAAAATGGCTGCACCAACGAGGTCTGATTCCAGGTTTAAGGCTAGACCAAGAACGTCGTTTCCAAAATCCAGTAGTTCGTTGGATCGAACGCCCTGTAGACCTTGAATGCTCGCAACACCGTCGCCCACTTGGACCACTGTGCCTACATCCACTAGAGATAAATCGCCGCCAAATTCTTCAATCTGGCGCTTAATCAGCGAGACTATGTCCTGTCCTCTGGTTGCCATCAGAGGTTCTCCTTACGGTAACGATTGGGTCAGAAGCAGCAGCGCTGCCAAAGACTCTTATCTAACCTTTCCTGAGTGTCTTCAGTCCCTATTAAAGGAGTGGAGACCTTTTATCATTTCAATTTAAGCCGGGATTGCTACCACGTTTGTTAACCCGAAGCGACAATCTCTGTATGCAAAGTGTTTCGCAGCGCCTCTAATCTAGCCTTGGTGCTGCCGTCCAATAGTTTGTCACCAATTTGAATCACCAGGCCACCAAGGATAGACTCATCAACCTTGGTGGTTAGTACAACCTCACGGCGAACCAATTCCTTAACGAAGTTGGTGATGCGATCAGACTCTGCGCTTTCCAGTGGAACCGCAGTGGTGATCTCAACCCGTTGTCGGCCCAGATGGGTGTCTAACAACTCTGTGTAACCGAAATAAACACCGGGGATGGAATCCACTGAGTTTTTGGTTACCAATAAATCCACTAAATTACGCACCAGAGGGTTCACACCAGCCAAGACTGTTGCGGTGGCCGCCAGTTTGTTTGCAGAAGACATGTCTGGGTGTTTCAAGAGAGCAGAGAACTCGGCGTCGTTAAACGCCTCGGCTACCACTGCCAAGTCTTCACTCCAGGGTTCAACCTGGTTGTTTTCCAATGCCAGGTCAAAGATGGCCTGGGCGTAACGTTTTCCTGAGATTTGTCGGGCCATTGGTTCTTTAGCCCCTTCTCAGGCTTTCGCCTTCTTCTAATACCTGGGCAATCAGGCTCTCGTGGGCCGTGCGGTCCAGAGAACTGCGGATAACCCGTTCCGCCGCGGTGATGGCCAGGTCGCCAAAGCTGGCGCGGACTTCTTGGAGGGCGGTATCCCGCTCCCGTTGAATGTCTGCTTTCGCCCGTTCCACGAAGGCCTCAGCCTCCTGGCGTGCTTTGTCCATTTCCTCGGTGCGAAACCGTTCCGTCGCTTCCCGCGTCTGGTCCATGATGCGCTGACCTTCACGCCGGGCCTCGGTTATCTGTTCTTGGATGGCGTCTTGAGAAGACGCAGCGTCTTCCCGTGCCTTTTCGGCAACCTCCAAGCTTTCCCGGATACGGTCTGCCCGTTGATCCATCAGCTTCAGTATCGGCTTGTAAGCAAACAGATAAAGAAGGATGAGCACCAGCAGGAAGTTGACCAGGTATATCGCGAGGCTTGGGAAATGGATTCCCAATGTCTCTAACATATCAACCTACTTTGTTTTCTTGAATGTCTTGAGTGGGTCCGATTAAGAACCCACGCAAGACACCCATTAGTGACTGAGTCTGGACTAAATTGGGTTTGACCCAACCTAGAAAATGAAACCGATCATGATCGCGGCGACCAGGGCGTAAATACCCAAAGCTTCAGCGAAGGCGATGCCCAAAATCATGTTGGTTTGAATGTTGCTAGTAGCCTCGGGGTTCCGGCCAATCGCGCTCATGGCGGCGGCGCCCAGAAGACCGATACCGATGCCGGGGCCAATCAGACCTAGTCCGATGGCGATTCCGGCGCCCAGCAGCCTTGCGGCTTCAGTTTCAATCTGGGCCAGAGGAATGTTTGCCAAAGCAAGTAGAGCGTCCATCGTCGTTCCTTATCTCCTTAGTTCCGTGCGTTTTGCGTTTCTGCGTTGATTACTTGTGCTCAGTTTTGATTAGAGGCGTAGATCGCGAAGATCCCGCCCAATGCGGCCGCCGCAATTCCAACGACGGACAGTACCATTAACAAGATCAAAACATCCATTGCGCCACCTCTAAGTTAAGTCCTATATGTTTGCCCGCGCTCCGTAATTTTTTACGGCTGCTCGGGCGCCGAACCGGGGTGTTGATGCCCCGGTGATTATAACTGTCGTTCAATTAATCTGGAAACTTTCTAATCCGTGAACACACCCGCGCCGGGCGGTTAGTGGGCCTCTCCCTCTGCATGGTGGGAGGTGATGGCAATTGCTGCGAACACCAGGGTTAGACCAGAGAAGATCAAGGCTTGGATGAAACCAACCAAGAGTTCTAGGCCATATACGCCCACCGTGGCAAGGAATGGCACCAAGAATGCCGATACTAAGACCAGAATTTCTCCGGCGGTCATGTTACCGAACAGCCTGAAGGTGAAGCTGATTAGCCGCACTAGTTCGCTGAAGGCTTCCAACGGTCCGACGAAGAAGAAGTCCAGCATGTACTGGAAGGCGTCTAGAATCTGGAACGTGAAGAGGGCGACAAAACCCGCCTTCAAGCTGCCTATTCTGATGAATTTCGAAAGATAGCCTAGCCCAAGCATTTTGAAGCCAAGCCATTCTACAAAGAAGAATGAAACCAAAGCCAGGGCCAAGGGCATGTTGATATCTGTGCCGGCTGGCCTGAGCAGATGTATCTGTATGATGTCTCCGTCCTTGAACCCCAGAGACGGATAGATGGGCAACAATGCAATCCAGGCATTGATGAGTACAAACAAGAAGATGGTGGCAATTACCGGGAATATCATCCGGCTGTGTCCTCTGCCGACAGTTCCGGCCACAAAGCTCAATAGGCCTTCAACTGCAATCTCTACAAAGTTCTGGAATCGACCTGGGATCATCGCAGCTTTGCGGGCTCCCAAGATGAACAACAGTACCAAAACGATGCTGGCTATCCAGGAAGAGAGGATGGAGTTGGTGATTATGACGTTGTTGCCCTGGTAGGGACCTTCGCCAACTAATTCTTCAATGAGATGGTGCTGGGTTTCAGTTATGAGGTGCTCGCCGTGACCCAGCTCTGCATCCTCGCCGGTTATCTGGCTGAGGAGACTGGTGAGGCGGATTTCTTCATCCTCGGACAGGTGGCCGTGTTCTGCTTTTTCTAGATATCCTTCGATCTCTTCAGCAAAGAGGAAGTCACGGTAATGGGTGCGATCCGCGGTAGGAAATGCGACCTGGGCGGGGAGGTGGACGGCAGGTTTGGGTATGAAGGGCCCTTCAGCAGTCAGACCAGAATCTTTATCTTCTTCTGACTGGGTAAGACCGGCGCCGATAGCACCGGTGATAAGTCCTGCTATGGCTAACGCCACAACAATCAGGATGCCAAAGGCGACGAATTTTCCTGTGCCGGAACCCACTATGGATTCCCTCCATTATCTTTCGAATTTTTGCCCGGTAAACTACTGCTTTCCGGTGTATTTTTTCCGGTTAAAGGTTCGGGTTTAATCAGCGGCTGAATCATCTTAATCAGACCGTAGAACGCCGATGTTGTCCCGAGCGCTAGCCCCAGGAGAGTGAAGAGAAGTTTGGTGCCAAGCCATTGATCCATGAAGACGCCGCCAACCACACCAACGACGATGCAGGCAGCTACGTACCATCCGAGCCCAGTTAGGCGTAACGCCAGGAGTCTCCGATTCATGTTTCCGCCAGAGCGTTGTGAATAATATCACTAAGGATTTTGAAAGTCAATTGAGACTAGGTTTGCGGAAAATACTAATTGATTATACAAAAAAATCCTTCCCTTTAAAAAAGGGAAGGATTTTTTTGTTCATTTGCGGATTTGAGGGTGTTAACGAGTGCCGGATTCTTTGCCAAAATCCTCTAAGTCCAGAGAATCTATGAAGTCTGTGAAGGCGGACATACTCTTTAGCTCTTCAGGCTTAACTTCCACTGGTGTTTCTGTGGTGGAGGAACCATCGCCGATGGTCTCTTGGCCCAGAGGCTTTCCGGTTTCTTTGTCCAAATAAATCCCTGCCTTGTCCATCACCTCTTCATTGGCGTAGATGGGCACCTTGGCCCGTACGGCCAGAGCCACGGCATCACTGGGGCGGCAGTCAATCTCTTTAGACTCGCCGTTGGCTTGGATTGTTATCTTGGCAAAGAAAGTGTCGTTTTGGAGGTCACTTACCAGGATGTGGTCAATAGTGCCACCCAAAGAATCGATGATAGTACCCAGCAAATCATGGGTTAGCGGCCGAGGCACGCTCAAGTCCTGAAGTTTGACCGCAATGGCGTCGGCTTCTGCCGGTCCAATCCAAATGGGTAGATACCGGTCGGATTGTTTCTCTTTGAGAATCACGACACGTTGGTAATTCATTGGACTGACCCGGATACTATCTACGGTCATCTCGAGCATTTAGTTGCTGGCCTCCGAAATTCGTCCGTTGCTCTGGCAAAATTGTAGTCCTACCGGAATTTCCGTGTCAACCCGAATCACGCGTGTTTTGTGACTAGCCAAGCGTCTGATTTGAACAGTCTTACGACGGCGTGGACGGTGATAGCGCATCTTCAACGGAGATCTACGCAATCTCGTCCAGCCTGTCCGGGATGCCTTCTCGGCAGGACATCGCGGTCACCGGGTCGGTCAACCAAAAGGTGGAAGGCATGTTTGACGTTTGCCGGTCGGCCGGTGAACTGACCGGCACCCAGGGCGTGGTAATCCCCCATCAGAACGAGAAGAACCTGATGCTTCGTGAAGACGTTGTGGAAGCCATCCGGGAAGGGAAATTCAATGTCTATGCCGTGAAGACCATTGATGAAGGTCTGGAGATTCTAACCGGCACTCCGGCCGGAGAGGTAGATTCGAAGGGAGAATATCAGGAGGGAACCGTGAATCATCTGATAGCCAAGCGACTTGGCGAACTGAATGATTCCATGCGGGGCTACTTCCAGGGGTTGTTCGCCAGCGGCGGGTAGCGCCAATCCAAGAAAGGCAAAAGATTCGCGTACCACAAAAACACCGAGGTCAGTCTCCTTTTTATGGGCGACAACCTCGGTGCTTTTTTTGGTTAGTCGTGTTTATTGCGCCAAACTTAGCGAAGTAACCTGGCGGCGACTTCTTCGTCCTCTTCATACCGGCGAGTGTTCAGGTGGTTGGATGCCTGTTCGGCCAGAATTTCTATACCCTTGCGGACGGAACCGGTCAGTTTGCCAAGCTCAATCTCCATGGCACGTAGGCTACGCAGCGCATAAGCATCTGCTTCGGTCTTGCGAGACAGCGCCTCGGCCTCAGACTGTTGGAGCATCCGCGTAATTCGCTCTTCAGCGTCACGGATGGTCTCCGCTGCCCTGTTCTCTGCCTGGGTGACCACCTCACTGCTGTTGAGCCGATCACGTAGTTCGTCTTCAGCCATGGACTTGGTGCGGCGGGCGTCGGTGGCCGCTGTGTTGAGGATCTGGTCCTTCTGGGATAGCACATCCTCGGCGGAACGTATCTCTTCGGGAATGGTTAGACGCAGTTGATCCACCAATTCCATGATCTTTTTTCGGTCTACCAGGATACTTCCACTAACTGGTACTGATTTGCTCGTTTCGACCAGAGTTTCCAAACGGTCGATGATATTTATGATGTCGATGATTGCACCCCTCCCCGGCCATTACACGTCTTCATCCACTATCTGGGATTATTCTGCGACCGGTAACTTAAATTTTGAATAAACCGCTTGTGCTACGTTGGGCGGGACCATTTCTGTGATGTCTCCGCCAAGCTTGGCTACCTCCTTGAGTAGACTGGCACTAACAAACATGTAGTCCTGGGAGGTCATGAAGCAGACCAGGTCTACCTCGGGTTCCAACCTCCGGTTCATGAACGCCATGTCAAATTCGTATTCAAAGTCCGAACCACTTCTCAGCCCTCGGACGATTACTTCCGCGTTTATTTCCCGGGCAAACCGGACAACCAAGCCCGAGAATGTGACCACTTCCACGTTTGGCAAATGCGCTAGGGCATCCGTCATGAGCTTCGTTCTTTCATGAGTGTTGAACAGCAGATTTTTTGATGGTGTGTCGTACACACCCACCACCAATTTTTCGAAAACCTTTGCCCCTCTAGTTGCCACGTCTACGTGGCCCACGGTTACCGGGTCAAAGCTTCCCGGATATAGCGCGGTTACCATTTATTTATTCCCATCCTGACCGGGGCCCGTGCCCTCAGTGAGGTTATTCGTTATCTCTGATTTTTTATCTGTCGCATCTTCTTGTGCTTGGTCGGTATCTGAAATTTGTTCGTAAACAAAAAAGTCGATTGCGTTGTCTCCGTATTTTCGCTGAGAGGTCATCTTCAGCGGGCCGTACTCCACTTTTAGGTCTTCCCGCTTGGAATGACCAGAGACCACCACTCCGCCTTCAACAATGAGTCCAATTTGAGAGGCTACTTTCATCATTAAGTCGTCCTGGTTGCCCATCTTGTACGGTGGGTCCATCAGTACCAGGTCATAATTTCCGGGCAGGGTCTGCAACGCCTGCAATACGTCTAGGCGGTGCACCTTGGCCTGCGAGCTGAAACCTGTGGATTCTAGATTGCTGGTGATGACGGCACTCTGCCGCCGGTCCCATTCCACAAAATCAACCCAGCTAGCTCCGTGACTTAGAGCTTCTATGCCGAGGCTCCCAGTTCCGGAGAAAAGGTCCAACACCCTTCTTCCCTGGTACAAATCAGGGTCTAAAATGTTAAAGATAGCCGCCCGCACTCGCTCTGTTGTGGCGCGAGTATTGGAACTCACGGCTCCTTTGAGCCGCCGGCCCTTTTCATTTCCACCTGCTACACGCATACGCCTAGTTCCGCTAAACCCATGTGTCTAGTCCCACGTGTCCAGTAAAGATGAATTATACATAATGTGAAACCCCATTCCTAGCAAATCCTTAGTCAATTTTGACGAATTTTATATTAGTTTTATATTAATGATAAATACCTGGGCTGGTATTTCATGGACAATCAGCTTGGCATTACGCTCATGGTCTCATACTTGGGACCTGGTTTTAACGGTTGTTTAAATGGTTGGTTCCGTAGACCAATGGGTGTTGACGAAACAGCCGTTAATGTTGACGCTAATATGGGCCTGTGCTAACATCCAGCCCACCCGGAGACCCTTGTTTTACGCACAAAACACCGATTTTTTACCTCCGTTCACACCGCACCCCGACCGTGCCGTCTGAGTTATCGTCAGACCGATTTGGTGGCGATTTACGATTACGGTACCGGAGAGATGACATGATTGGAACTAACCAGGAATGAGCTTTCGCCAACGTCTGGCTAGCGCTGCGCCCAATAAAGGAACCGTTGTAACCATCGGTGTCTTTGATGGTGTGCACCATGGGCACCGACATCTGCTGCGCCAAGTTGTTGAGATGGCCGGTGACGAATATATTCCCACCGTGGTCACATTCTCCAACCGCCCGGTCACGGTCATCAGACCGGGCACCGAACCTAGTTACCTTACCACGCTCGACCAACGCGTAGAACTCATCAAAGAACAGGGCATCCAGTCAGTAATCTGCCTTGATTTCACCATCGAATTGTCCCAGGTAACCGCCGCAGATTTCGCCAAGCTTTTGGCCGAAGCCCTAAACATGAAAGGACTGATTCTCGGCCCCGACTCAGCCATCGGTAATGACCGCCAAGGCGACTTGGCCTTCATGAAAAAACAGGGTGAGGAGTTGGGCTTTTGGGCCCAGACGGTGGAAACCTTTGAGATCGATGGTCAGCCGGTCAAGAGCCGTCGTATTCGCGAGGCAGTTTCCAACGGCAACCTAGAGGTATGCCCAGTATTGCTCGGCAGAAACTACGATCTATCCGGCATAGTGGTAGTGGGCGACCAGCGTGGCCGAACCCTCGGTTTTCCCACGGCTAACGTTGAAGTCGACCCGGAAATGCGCCTGCCCGGCGACGGCATTTACGCAAGCTGGGCCATCGTTGACGGCAAACGTCACCAGGCCGCAACCAGTATTGGTGTCCGCCCGACCTTTGACCTGACCCAGAGACTGGTTGAAGTATTTATCATGGATTTCAGCGGAGACCTCTACGGAAAGACCATCGGTGTTGAGTTCATCAAAAAGGTGAGGGATCAAGAGAAATTTGACGGCCTGGACGCGTTGATCAAGCAGATCAATCAAGATGTGGACGACTGCCGACAAGTTCTAGACAAAGCTGAGAACGCCTAAGATGACCACTCCCGGTAAGATTAGCCAAGCAGATTTGGAGTCGGTGCTCAATCGCGGTGTCAGCGAAATAATTTCCCGCGACGAGTTCATAAAACTACTGCAAAGTGGCAAGAAACTTCGGCTTAAGATGGGCTTTGACCCTAGCCGCCCAGACATTCACTTGGGCCACGTGGTTGGCCTTCGAAAATTGCGAAAACTTCAAGACTTGGGTCACCAAGTGGTACTAATCGTTGGAGACTGGACCGCTCAGATTGGCGACCCCAGTGGCCAATCCGCCACCCGGATCATGCTCTCCCACGCTCAGGTGTTGGAGAATGCCCAGTCCTATCTCAGGCAGTTCTTTAAGGTGATTGACCAGTCCCGCGCCGAGGTGATTTACCAGAGCGAGTGGTTTGGCAAGTTTGACCTGGCCAAAATAATTGAGTTGACCGGCCGGTTTACGGTAGCGCAGTTCTTGCAGCGCACCGATTTTGCTCAACGGTTCGCTGACCAGAAGCCCATCGCAATCACAGAGTTGCTCTACCCACTGCTGCAGGCCTACGACTCGGTGGCAATCGAATCCGACGTTGAATTCGGCGGTACCGACCAGATGTTCAACCTACTGGTGGGCCGGGAGCTGCAGGGCATGATGGGTCAAACGCCCCAACAGTGCTTTATGATGCCAATTTTGGTGGGCACTGATGGCGCGATGAAAATGAGCAAGAGTCTCGATAATTACGTGGCCGTGGATGAAGCTCCGGTGGACATGTACGGCAAGCTGATGTCGGTTTCCGACGATCAGATTATGTCCTACTTTGAGTACCTGACCGACGTTCCAATGACCGAGTTGTCTGAAATTGGCGCAGCTCTAAAAGACAATTCACTCAACCCCATGGAGCCTAAGAAACGCCTCGCTTGGGACGTCACGAGCCAATTCCATGACCGCGATGCAGCCGATGCAGCCCAAGCCCGCTTTGAAAAGGTGGTGCAGGGTCAAGGCCTACCCTCGGACATCCCTGAATTGTCCCTGGCCGCGCTGCGCAGTCGAGGCGTAGTTGGCGGCAACGAGATAAGAGTGGACGACTTGATGCTGGCGGCTGAATTGGCGCCCAGCAAGGCCCAGGTCAAACGGCTACTGGCCCAGGGCGCCGTGGAGCGCATTTCCAAAGATGGAGACTCGCAGCCTGTGACCGGCAGTGACGCTGGTTATCTGCTGCAAGCTGGTGACCTGCTTAAGGTCGGCAAGCGCCGTTTCGTCCGCCTCACAGATTCCTGACCCCGGGTTTACCTATCATGGCCACTTCCCCGGAACTGGACCGCGTCATTGGCATCATGAAGGCCATCAGGTCCAAGCCGCCAGCAGACATCCACGAAGCCCGCGCCGTGCTGGACCAAGCATTTGGCGAGTATAGACCTGCCCCTGACGTTACCGTGTTTGAGATAGAGGCCGACGGCGTTCCCTGCCAATGGATCACCGCGCCAGACGCTCCCCAGAACAAATTAATCATCTACTTCCATGGCGGCGCCTACGCAGCCTGCTCACCAACAACGCATCAAGACCTGATATCGCGCCTGTCCAGAGCCTCCGGCGCGGCTGCTTTGGGCGTTGATTACCGGTTGGCACCGGAGCATGTTTTCCCAGCTGCGGTGGAAGACTCCATTACTGCGTATGAATGGGTACTGGGGCATGGATTTGAGCCTGCGGACATCGTCCTGGCCGGAGACTCTGCCGGAGCGGGCCTGGTTCTAGCGGTTATGCTGGCGGCCAAGGACTCCGGCGTACCGTTGCCCGCTGCAGGCGTGTGTTTCTCGCCGTGGGTGGACCTGGAATGCACCGGCGAGTCCATGTCCGCCAACGACCACCTGGATGACTTCATTAAGTACGACGGGTTGTTGGCCAGAGCCAATTCGTACCTGGGAGATGCAGACCCGAGGCACCCCTGGGCATCGGCGCTGTTTGGCGATTTGAGTGGCCTGCCGCCAACCTTGATACACGTTGGCTCCGCAGAGACGTTGTTGGATGATTCGCTGCGGCTGGAAGCATTGGCAAAAGATGCTGGAGTGTCGGTCACTATTAAGGTCTGGGATGACATGGTCCACGTATGGCAGGCGTTTGCCGCCATACTCCCCGAGGCGCAGCAGTCCATCGACGAAGCTGGGGAGTTCATTAGGAACCATATTGGCGGTTCGGGTTAAGTCACACTGAGCGCGGTTAGTCAATTTACCCCCATCTACACAGCCCCACAAAACCCCGCCATGCGGGTTCGTTGACACGTTATGGGGCGGTGCGTAGACTGGATTTTAGTCAATTCAGCAGCAGGTCACAGATCGGAGGTCGCCCTTGGACACCCCCCAGGAAATCGATAAATTACGGGAAGCCAGTGTCCGTTGGCGAGATAAACAGGACGCATCTACCCAACGGAAACCCGCGTTTAAGACACCCTCCCAGGTGACTGTTGACCAGGTCTACACCCCTGAGAACACCGCATCTGGCAACTATATGACCGACCAGGGTTTGCCGGGCGAGTTTCCCTATCTAAGGGGGGTGCATGCCTCCGGATACAGGGGCCGCCTCTGGACCATGCGCATGTTCGCCGGATTTGGCCGGCCTGAAGAGACCAACGCCCGGTTCAAATTCTTGCTGGAACAAGGCCAGACCGGGCTGAGCGTTGCCTTTGATATGCCCACCCTCTACGGCTATGACACCGACGACCCACGTGGGTTCGGCGAGTTTGGAACCTGCGGCGTGGCGGTATCTTCACTAGCAGACATGGAGACCCTCTTTGAGGGGATCAAGCTGGATGAGATCACCACATCCATGACCATCAACAGTCCTGCTGCCATCATCTGGGCCATGTACATTGCCCTGGCCGAGAAGCAGGGCGCTTCGATGGATAGATTGGGCGGCACCATCCAGAACGATATTCTTAAAGAATATATCGCCCAGAACGAATATATCTTCCCGCCTGACCCATCGGTTCGGTTAGTCGTGGACACCGTGGAGTTCGGCGCGAAGCACGTCCCGCGCTGGAACCCAATTAGCATCAGCGGCTATCACATCCGCGAGGCGGGTTCCAACGCTATCCAAGAGCTTGCCTTTACATTGGCCGACGGCTTTGAGTACGTCCGCAAGAGCCTGGATAGGGGCCTTAAAATCGACGACTTCGCCCCCCGGCTGAGTTTCTTCTTCAACTCGCATAATAACTTCTTCGAGGAGGTGGGCAAATTCCGGGCGGCGCGCCGCATATGGGCCAGGGAGATGCAGGACACCTTTGGGGCCAAAGACCCCCGGTCTCACCAACTCCGTTTCCACGCCCAAACCTCAGGTCAGACCCTGACAGCGCAACAGCCAGAGAATAACGTTATCCGAGTGTCTTTCCAGGCTATGGCAGCGGTGCTCGGCGGCTGCCAGTCGCTGCACACCAACGGCAAGGACGAAGCCTGGGCACTGCCATCCGAAGAAGCGGCACTGCAGGCATTACGCACGCAGCAGATAATCGCCCACGAGACTGGCATCACCGACACTGTGGATCCGCTGGGCGGCAGTTACTTCCTGGAGACCATGACTGACAGCCTGGAGGCTGCCAGCCACGAGTATTTCCGGCGCATTGACGACTTGGGCGGAGTGATTCCCGCACTGGAGACGGGATTCCTGCAACGGGAGATCGCAGACGCGTCCTACGTGTACCAACTGGAAGAGGACCGCCGAGAGCGCATCACCGTTGGTGTCAACGAATACCGCACCGAAGATGGCACGGAGATTCCGCTGCTGCGAGTTGACCGCGAAGGCGAGAAGAAACAGATTGATAGTCTGAACGAGGTTCGGCGCACACGCGACAACCGAGAGGTCGCCCAACGTCTGAAATCCCTAGAGCAGGCTGCCAGAAACTCCGAGAACACCATGCCTCACTTGATTGAAGCCGCTAAGGCATACGCGACACTGGGCGAGATGATGGACGTCTTCCGGGACGTTTTTGGCGAGTACAACCCATCCTGGGGTTACTGACAAACCTGCAATTTAACGCGAATCAAAAGGCCCGTTCCTCAACCAATTGGAACGGGCCTTTGTTTTTGTACACCTGTATTAGCAGTTAAGCCGCTTCTGCCAGTTTCTCCCGTTTGGTTTCTTCGATCACTTTGATTTCCAGGTTTGGCGGTACCTGGTCGTAGTGGTCAAACTCCAAGGAGTAGGTTCCCCGGCCATGGCTGACTGAACGCAGATCCTGGGCGTAGCGTTGGACCTCAGCCAGCGGCACCTCAGCCTCAATCTGTGTAACTCCGTTGTCTGGGCTCATGCCCAGGATCCGGCCGCGCTTCACGTTGAGGTCACTGATCACCTCGCCGGTGTAGGCGTCCGGCACTGTCACCATGAGCTTGACCACCGGCTCCAGCAGCACTGGTTCGGCGTCGCCCAACCCCTGCTTCAGCGCCTGGATGCTGGCAATCTCAAAGGACATACCAGATGAGTCGACATCGTGGTAACTGCCGTCATACAGCACCGCTTTCAGGTCAACCAGCGGGAAGCCAGCCAGAGACCCCTCATCCAGCGCCTTGGCCACGCCCTTCTCTACAGAAGGGATGAATTCCTTGGGCACCTTACCGCCGGTGATCTCCGTGGTAAAGGCAAAGCCCTCATTGCGTTCCTGCGGTTCCAGCCGAATCAGTACGTGGCCAAACTGACCGTGGCCGCCTGACTGCTTCTTGTGACGGTACTCGCTCTTGGAAATCTTGGTGATGGTCTCGCGGTACGGCACCCTGGGCATCTTTACCCTGAGATCAGCGCCGAACTTGCGTTTGATCTTCTCCAGGGCTACCTCAATCTGAGCGTCACCCAGGCCGGTAACCAGTGATTCGTTGGTACTGGCGTCGCGGCTGAAGTGCAGGGTGGGATCTTCTTCCACAATCCTGCTGAGGGCCATGGACATCTTGTCCAGGTCATCCTTGGTGGTCGGTGAGACAGCCATGCGGAAGAACCCAAGCGGCTGCTTGATCTTGGCAAAGGTCACCGGGTTGTCTTTGGCTGAGATCGTGTCACCGGTCAGAGTTTCAATCAACTTGCCGATGGCACCAATGTCGCCGGCGGTAATCTCAGCCACATTCTCTTGGTTCTTGCCCTTGGGCAGGTAGAGTTGGCCGATGCGCTCTGGGCGTTCCCGGTTGCTGTTCCAGACCTCCGAATTGCTCTTGATGGTCCCCTGATAGACACGGAATACCGAGAGCTTACCTACGAAAGGGTCTGCTGTGGTCTTGAAAACGAAGGCCGCCAGCGGGCTGGCCGGTTCGGACTCATATTCGGTGACGTCGCTGCCCCTGAACACCTCTGTATGTTGGCCATCAATCGGGGATGGCAAGAACGAACGGGTGATGTCCAAGAACTCAGCGATTCCGATGGGACCTGGGACCGATGATGTGGCTAGAATCGGCACCAAGTCGCCGGCCAAGACCGCGGCGCGCACGGCGGTGATAATCTCTTCTGGAGAAATTTCCTCACCGTTAAGGTAGCGGTCGCCCAGGTTCTCGTCGTTCTCGGCTGCTGCCTCGATTAGGCGCTCCCGTGCCGTTGCAACTTCCTCTGCGACATCGGCAGGAATGTCGTCCGGAGGATCGAGTATACTCACGACCCCGTTGAAGTCATGGGCGTCACCCAGAGTCACTTGGAATGGAATGCATTGCCGGCCAAAAGTCGCTTGGATATCGGCAACGTTTTTGGCGAATTCAGCGTTCTTGCGATCCATCTTGTTGACCACGAACATCCGGGGAATGTGAGACCCGTCGCACATATTCCAGGCGCGTTCTGTTCCCACTTCCACACCGGTGGGGGCGGAAACCACGATTACAGCACCTTCAACTACCCGGAGGGCGCTTATCACCTCGCCAAGGAAGTCGTCGTAACCCGGCGTATCCAGGAAATTAATCTTGGTATCGTTCTCGGTAATAGACACCAGGGTTGTCTGGACACTGCCACCTCGTTTGACCTCTTCAGGTTCGAAGTCAGACACAGTGTTGCCGTCGGTGATACTTCCTAGGCGTGTGGTGGCTTTGGTGTGGAACAGGGCTGCTTCGCCCAGCGAAGTCTTTCCCGATCCGGAGTGGCCGAGGATGACCACATTTCTCAGGTCTTTTGCATCCATGGTTTGGCATTCCTCCCTTTCATCTTGGTGATATGGGGAATGGGCCAACTGGCCTTTAAGGCCAGTGGACGTAGCAATTTGGGGTTTGCTTTACCTGTTGTTAATGCCTGTAGTCACGTCTAATCATTTGTGATGATAAAACCAGAACGCACCACAGGGTGTGGCCTCATTCTATGGCTTTTAAGGGAGTCGCGCAATATGCCATTTGTATTCAATATCGGACGACAATCAAGGAGCTAGATTGACACCAAGACAGCCGCAGATATAATGGGCTACTACCCACGGCACAGTCTTACTGGAAGTCGTTGCTGGTGGGGATGCCCCCGCAATAATATTTAATTAAATTCTAGTCAAGGCAGGTTTTTATGCCCAAGAAAGAGATCGTTTCCACTGACAAGGTATTGTCTGGGTCGGCCCCTCTGTCCCAGGCGACCAAGCTTGGCAATCTGGTATTTGTGGCCGGCAACACCGGTCGTCACCCAACCGATGGCACGGTGGGCAAGGGAATCAAAGAACAGACCAGGTACGCCCTGGAACGGATTTCGCTGATCCTTGAGGCCGCAGGTTCTTCAATCGACAACGTGCTGACCAACACCTGCTACGTTTCCAATCGCGACGACCTGGCCGGATTCAACGAGGTCTACGCAGAGTTCTTCACCCAAGACCGTCCCTCTAGGACCACCGTGGTGGTGAACTTTGGCGATGCCAACAACCTAGTTGAAGTCACCAGCACAGCTTATATCTCAGACTAGCAACCAATGACCGGGTTCTTGGTTCTGCCGGGAACCCGGTGCAAACACAAGCGTTACCCTGAGTCCCCACGCGGATCAGGAGGATTCAAATGACGGCTAGAGCATATATATTGATCGAAACCCAGGTGGGAAGGTCACGAGACGTGGTTTCTGCCCTCAAGGCGTTGTCCGGAGTGCCTTCTGCGGACGTCATCACCGGGTCTTACGACATCATTGCCCTGGTTGAAGCGCCGGACATGGTTGCCATGGCCACCGTGGTCACCAGCCATATTCAGGTGATTCCCGGTGTATCCCGGACGATTACCTGCGTTGCCGTCTAATCTGGCTAGCCGACTTTCTTGTAGATTGTGTGCGACCGGTTGGTGGCATGGGGTCTGATATTCGGGGCCCAATCACCCTTTTCAGATTCGGCAATCCACCCATCAGAGGTGGGGACATCTGGAGAGTCGATGTCGTACAAGGCCGCGTATCGGGCCATACCCTCTTTGTTGGTTGATTCCACCTTGTAGCGCGTACAGCTATTCACGCCCTGCGCTTTCACGATGTTTGGCACGTGTTGGGTGTCGTACACCCGGTTGAACTCATCTTCCAACTCTGCCGGAATATCCATCATCACCAGGTAAGCATAGTCACCCATGGGAAGCCCTCCTGTGTTTGAATTCATTTAAAAAACTAGAATCGGTTTATTCGTCTTTGGTCTCGGTTGACGACAAGGCGCTCTGCCCTTAAAATTTGAAGCTCAGCGACCGGTTGTTCCGCTCCTTCAGCGGTTCTTTCGCCTCGGCGGACCGGCCGCTCTTTTTTGCCCTTTTTCTTAGTAGGTCAGGGCTGAAGTCGTGCCATCCGGCAGGTCAACATCCAGTGCGTTCAGCGCGTGGGCCAGGGTGTGGTAATACCCGGTCACAGCCAGCATGTCCACCACTCCAGCGTCGCCAACAATCGCTCGCACTGCTTCAAACGTTGCATCTGAAATCCGGTGCTGCCGTAGTAGCTCAATCATGAACTGTACGATTGCTGCATCTTTGGGCTCGAGGCCGTTGGGCGCACGGTACTCTCGGATGGCGGCAATCACGTCGTCGGACAGACCGGCGTCCTTGGCGGCGGGTTGGTTGACCGTCCACACGTAGTGCCCACAGGCCTCGCGTGCCGCTGTTAGCACGGCCAATGCCTTGATTCTGGGTTCCATTGTCGTGTTGTATCGGGCATGGGTCCCCAGCCCGATCATTGCGGCCGAAGCCTGAGGGTTGTTGAGCAGAGCGGCGTAGTTACGGGCTACACCGCCTCGGCTGGTTTCAATATCGTCCCAAATCGCCTGTTCGGCGCCGTCTTTCATGCTCTCTCTGGTGGCGTAAGGCACTCTAGTCATGTTCGTTCTCCTGATTCGTAATGTGATTGAAATAAATACAGGCCAGGCATCTCAGTGTGCCTGGCCTGTATAAAACCTGGTTTTGCTAATCTGCTGCCTGGATTCCTGTTGGCTCGCCGTCTTTGGCCCATAGCGCTTCCAGGATGGCACCGGGGGACATGGGCAAGCGGCCCATGCGCAGGCCGGTGGCCCTGGCAATGGCATTAGCGATGGCGGCCATGGGAGGGACGATTGGGACTTCTCCCACGCCCCTGACCCCGTAGGGGTGGCCAGGGTTGGCCACCTCCACAATGATGGTATTAATCATGGTGGTGTCCAGGCTGGTAGGCATCCGGTAGTCCAGGAAGGAAGAGTTCTCCATCCGGCCTTCGCCGTCATAGAAGTATTCTTCGTTCAATGCCCAGCCGATGCCTTGGACCACGCCGCCCTGCATCTGGCCTTCCACATAGCTGGGGTGGATGGCTTTGCCTGCGTCTTGAACAATGGTGTAGTCCAGGATGGTCACCTTGCCGGTCTCCGGGTCAACTTCCAGGTCGACCACGTGGGTGCCAAACGCACCGCCAGCGCCCTTGGGATCAACAGTGGACTGGCTGGAGATGCCACCACCGCTACCGCCCAGTTGACCGGCCAACTCCTTGAACGTGAGTTTCAGGTCGCCGTCCGACTTGTGCTTGAAAACACCGTCTTCCATCTCAACATCGTCTGCGGACACGTCCCAGATAGAGGCGGCGCGTTCAATCATCTGTTTCTTGATGTCCTGGGCGGTTTCGTAGGCAGCCCAACCGGTGGCAAACGTGGTGCGGCTGCCGCCGGTCATGGCGGTGTAGCCAACTGAGTCGGTGTCGCCCACGGTGGGGTGTACGTCCTCAGCGGCGATGCCCAAGACTTCGGCGGCCTGCATGGCGATGGACGCCCTGGTGCCACCAATGTCGGTGGAACCTTCAACCAAGCTGATTGTGCCATCGGCATTCACGGCGATGGAGCAGCTGGATTGGAACCCAATGTTGAACCAGAACCCCGATGCGACGCCGCGTCCTTGGTAGGAACCTTTAAGTTCGGTCTTGTATTGTGCCGAGTCCTTGGCCGCTTCCAGACACTCCACGTGACCGATAACCGGGAAGATGGGTCCGTCGACTCGGCGTGTGCCCTCTTTGGCGGCGTTCATCAGCCGGAACTCGATAGGGTCGATGTTCAGTTTCAGGGCCAAAGCGTCCACTACCTGCTCTCCGGCAAAGGCGACGTTGGGGGCGGCGGGAGCGCGGTAGGGTGCAACCTTGGGCTTGTTGACCAGAACGTCGTAGCCGTCGGCCTGCATGTTTTCAATGTCGTACGGGGCAAAGATGCATTGCGCGCCAGCGCTGACCATGGAGCCAGGGAAGCCACCGGCCTCGAATGTCAGATCAGCCTGGGCAGCGGTGATCTTCCCGGCGTGGGTCGCGCCCATCTTGACCTTCATGGTCGTGCCGGAGGTCGGGCCAGTGCTCTCAAAGGTCTCGGCCCTGGTCATGGTCATCTTGACTGTGCGTCCAGTCTTCTTAGATAGCAACGCGGCCAGCGGCTCCAGGTAGACCGGAATCTTGCCTCCAAATCCACCGCCAATCTCCATTGGAACGACCTTAATCTTGGAGACCGGTACGTCTAACAGAGGAGCAAGAGCGTCTCTGGCTGTAAATGCTCCTTGAGTGCTGGTCCAAACGGTGACCTCGCCATTCTCGTTCCAGATGGCTGAGGCGGTTTGGGGCTCTATATATCCCTGGTGGACGGTCTCGTTGCCGAATTCCAGTTCAACGATCACATCGGCGGCGGCAAAGCCCTTTTCGATATCACCCTGGGTGAACTGGACATGGGTTGCGACGTTGCTCTTCTTGTCGGTGCGCTCACCAAGTTCAGTGGTCGTCAGGTTTTCGTGGAGCAGCGGCGCGTCTTTGGCCATGGCCTGCTGTACGGTCATAACTGCCGGTAGAACTTCGTACTCGACCTTAATTAGGTCCAGTGCGGCCTCAGCCACGTGCTGGTTGGCAGCGGCCACTGCGGCCACTGGGTGACCCTTGTAGAGGACTTTGGTACGGGCCAGCAGGTTGTCGCTGGCCATCTGAGTGCCACGGGAGGCGTCTGGATTGTTCGCTCCGGGCATATCCTTGCCGGTAATCACGGCTTCTACGCCGGGCAAGGCCAACGCCTTGCTGGCATCAATCGACTTAATGATTGCATGTGCGTGGGGGCTGCGGAGTACCTTACCGTAGTACATACCGGCAGTCTGGAAATCGGTGCCGTACTTGGCTCTTCCGGTCACCTTATCGGTGCCGTCATGGCGAATGGGGCGAGTCCCCACGACTTTGTACTCTGAGTTTGACAGAACAATGTTCTCGGCCATGGAGTGTACCTCACGCGTAATTTAGTGCCTGGCTGAATTTGAAAAAATTGTACCACAGCAGGCCGATTCTGTGAGAGAATTGCCGACGAATATACGCCGACCCAACAACAGCACGCCGATTGCTAACACCGCGCTTAACGAGAGAGAAATGGAACCACTTAAAGATATAAAGGTCCTGGCAGTTACCGTGTACCTGGCCGGACCTTTTGCGTCCATGAACCTAGCCCGGATGGGCGCTGAGGTTATCAAGGTTGAGATTCCGGGCAAGGGCGACCCCGTGCGTGGCAACGGCCCCTTCGCCGGTCCCCAGGGCACCAACACCCAAAAGCAGACTGACGACGATATTTCCACGAGGTTCCTGAAACGCACCCAGGGCGTGAAGAGTGTGACCATTGACCTGAAGAACCCCAAGGGCAAGCAGATGTTCTTGGACATGGCGTCAACATGCGATGTGGTTGTGGAAAACCTGGCTCCTGGCTCACTGCGGCGTATCGGCCTGGGTTATGACGAGGTTTCGGCCGTTAATCCCGGAATCGTCTATTGCTCAATTTCCGGTTATGGCCAGACAGGACCCTACAAAGACAAGCCGGCCCACGACCCGCAGATTCAGGGTATGGCCGGCCTGATGGACATCAATGGCGAAGAAGATCGCCCACCGGTGAAAGTTGGTTTCTACATCGGCGACTTAGTTACGCCGATGTTTGCTTGCTACTCCATACTGGCTGCCCTGCGAGAGAAAGACCGCACTGGCAAGGGCCAGTATCTGGACGTCTCCATGATGGACACCCTGGTGTCGATGATGTTCATGGAGAACCTGGAAGAGGCAATCGCTGATGGTCTGCCACTGCGCACCGGCAATATCAGTCGTAGCGGACCCACTGGCCTGTACGGCACCAAGGACGGCGACCTATCCATCACCGTGACCAGCGACGACCAATGGGGTCGACTGTCCAGGGCTCTGAATGCACCGGAGTTGTTGGAGAATCCTAAATTCAGCGACTATGTGGCCCGCACCGTGAACGTGGAAGACGCTCGCCAGGAGGTGCAGCGCCTAATCGGGCAATACACCTTGGAAGATGTTGCGAAACGACTGGAAGACTTTGACGTTCCATGCGCCCCAGTGCGTACCGCCAAGCAGGTGATGAATGACCAGCATTTCTGGGACCGAGGCAGTTTGCTGCCAATGATGCATGCGGGCACAGGCAAACCGGTTGAAGACGCTGTGGCCTCCGGGTTCCCGGTTAAATTCTCTGGGGGAGAGCTCCCCACTATCGAAGGTGCGCCAACGCTGGGGATGCACAACTCAGAGATTTTTTCCAAACTACTTGGCTTGAATGACCAAGACATCGAAAAACTGAAAAAAGAAAAAGTTATCTAAAAGCTGACAGTTCTGCTGCTAACAAGGAGCCCCCACCATGGCAACTGCCCGACCACTGCGGACTTCAATGTACGTCCCAGGGAACAAAGAAGACTGGATGCGCAAGGCGCCCCAATACGGTTCTGACGCCCTGATCCTTGATCTTGAAGACTCCGTTCCAGTGCCCAACAAGGCTGAAGCCCGAGGCCTGGTTCGCAAGATGTTGGAGGAACTGGGCGGCGAGAAGCCAACTCTGACCGTACGGGTCAATCGGCTGGAGACAGGTCTCACTGGTGGCGACCTCGAAGCCGTCACCTGTCCTCAGCTCTACTGTGTGTTACTGCCCAAGGTTGAGAGTCCGGCCGACGTTATAGAAGTTGATAATCTGCTATCCCATTTCGAGCGCAAAGCTGGTATGGAAGTCGGTTCCATATACATCGACCCCGGTATGGAGACGGCAACAAGCATCCGCTTGAGCTATGAGATCGCTTCATCCTCGCCTCGGGTGGCCCACATGGGCGGCAGTGGCGGCAAGGGCGGCGACACTTCTCGCTCTATTGGATTCGAGTGGACACCAGAAGGTCTCGAAACCCTGTATCTGAAGTCCAAAGTTTTGATTGATGTTAGGTCCGCCGGAGTGCCCTACCCCATGAGCGGCGGTTGGATGGATATCCACAACCTGGAAGGTCTACGCAAACTGGCCATTCAGTTGAAGCAGTTGGGCTACACCGGGATGCACCTGATTCACCCATCCCACGTCCCTGTCGTAAATGAAGTGTTTTCGCCATCCCCAGAGGACGTGAAACACTACCAGGGTTTGATTGCGGCCATGGAAGAGATGCGCGCATCTGGCGAGGCAGCGGTTACCTTTGACGGCGACATGGTGGACATTGCCCACGAAGAAACCGCCCGCAAGATGTTGGCAGTCGCTAAAGAGATGGGGGTTGAAGGGGCTTAATCAGCCCTGGATTATGACTCAACAGATGGAACGCCGAATTGCCCTCGATGGGGCAGTCAATTTTAGAGACCAGGGCGGCTACCCCACCACTGACGGGCGCACTGTGAAATGGCGTCGGCTTTTCCGGAGCGACTCCCCAAGCACGCTGACCGATTCTGATGTGGAGACCATCACCGGCACACTGGGCCTCACCACGGTGGTTGATCTACGCAGTAGCAATGAGGTTCTAGACGATGGTCGGGGTCTGTTGGCCCTATCCGGAATCGCCTACCACAACTACCCTTTTAACGAACTGCGCGGCAGCACCCCCCCGACATCCGGCGTAGATGTGGAAAACAGGCTTTTGATGAACTACCAGTGGATCCTCCACAATGCCGGTACATTGTTGGCCCAGGCGTTTAACTCCCTGGCCCAAGACGTAAACCAGCCGGCCCTGTTCCACTGCAGCGCCGGCAAGGACCGGACCGGCGTTCTGGGAGCAACCATCCTTTCCGTGCTGGGAGTCAGTCGCGAAGATGTGGTGGCCGACTATCTACTGACCAACGAGGTCATAGACGGGATACTGGCCCGCCTCAGAAAAATGGCCGGTTTCCAGAATTCCACCCGAGAAGGCATCATGGCCCCCCAACCTGCGATCGAAAAATTCCTGGATGTGATGCAGAGTGAATTTGGCGGGTCAGAAGCCTACCTGCTACACCACGGGGTACCTCAAAAAAACATTGACGGATTCCGCGAATCAATGCTCGAGTGAGAGCTGATATTATCTAGCGTCGAATAACGACCGAACCTATTGGAGGAACAATCATGGCATTTGGTGGTAATGACTGGTTGGCTCTAACCGTAGAGCCAACCTTAGAACCGGACATTCCGATCTGCGATCCCCATCATCATTTTTGGGACCTTCGCCCGGCCAGCACTCCCTACCAGCGGTACCTGATTCATGAACTGAACGCCGACATCTACAGCGGGCACAATGTGCGCTCCACCGTCTTCGTGGAGGCCCATTCCATGTACAGCGCCGACGGCCCAGAAGAACTGCGCCCTGTGGGTGAGGTCGAATTCGTCCAGGGGCTGGCTGCTGCCAGCGCCAGCGGTGTCTACGGACCCGCCCGGGCAGCCGCAGCCATCGTCGGGCACGCGGACCTCAAAATGGCTCACAATGTAGTGCCGGTTCTGGACGCACTACAGGCCGCCAGTCCCAACCGTTTCCGGGGCATACGCCACAATGTTTCTTGGAACGCAGACCCCATCTTCCAAGACCGGGAGACAGAGGGCATCATGTCTGACACCAAGTTCCGTGAGGGCGCAGCCGTGCTGTCCAGCAAGGGCTTGTCCTTGGACATCATGCTGTCGTTCCCCCAATTGCCGGAACTGGCCGACTTCGCCAAATCAGTGCCGGATCTGCCAATAATCCTCAACCACGTTGGCGGTGTGAACCGGATCGGCATGTACGTCGGAAAAGAAGCCGAGGTTGAGGTCGAATGGCGCAAAGGCATCGCCGCAGTAGCCGCTTGTCCCAACGTCACGGTCAAACTTGGCGGACTGGGAATGCCTCGCTGGGGATTTGACTGGCACCAGAGAGATAAACCCATCGGATCCGAGGAACTGGCTGAGGCAATGGCTCCCTGGCTGAACTACGTCATTGAACAGTTCGGCCCGGACCGCGGCATGTTTGAAAGCAACTTCCCGCCAGACAAGGTCTCGTTCTCCTACAACGTCATGACCAACGCCTTCAAACTCATGTCCAAAGGCTATTCGGCAACGGAACGGGCGGCTATGTTCCACGACACGGCCACCAGGGTCTACCGAATCGACGTTTAGTCCGCGACTACCAGGGTCATTTGGTAATGCCTGGGAACCCCGGGCTAACAAACGGACTGGCTAGACCTGGAACACCGCAACGGCGTCGGCGGCCTTAACTCCCTGGCCCTTGGGTAGGACCATCAGTGGGTTGATGTCCAGTTCTGCCAGGCTGCCTTCCAGTTGGGCTGCCATCTGGGAGACTCGCACCAACGTATCAGCCAGGGCGTCAATATCGGCGGCCAGGCGACCCCGGAACCCTTCCAGTAGGCGGGCACCTTTTACGTCGGAAATCATCGCCAGAGCATCGCTTTTGTCGATCGGACAGAGGCGTAGGGCCACGTCGTTGTAGACCTCCACCATCACCCCGCCGGAGCCGAAGAGAATCGTAGCGCCCAACTGGGAGTCGTAGCTGACCCCCACAATCACTTCCACGCCGTCCACGATCATTTCCTGGACGGATATCCCGTTGAGACCTTGGCCCACCGCACCGGCTTGGGCGGCGTTGGACTTAAGCATGTCAAACGCTTCCCGAACCGCAGGTCCGTCTTTCAGACCCAGCATCACTAGGCCAGCGTCCGTCTTGTGGGGTAGGTTTATCACGTCTGCTTTCATCGCCACCGGGTAACCAATCTCGCCTGCTGCAGCTACCGCATCATCGGCGTTTTGCACCAGTGATTCTCGAGTGATTGGCACGCCCCACTTTCCAATCAAGCCCTTGCTGTGGTGCTCAGAGAGGGCGATTCCACTGGTGGCGGCCAGTTTGGTGGCTGCTGCTTGCTGTTCTGCGTTGATAGCAGTTGTTTCAGGGAACCCCGATGTGCCACGGTGCCCCAACCAGTCGTGGTAATCGATTAGGCTTCGGATTCCGGAAGCTAATCGATTCGGCGTGTAAAAGACGGGAATGCTGGCCTTTTTCAGCATATCCAGACCAGCCGTCTCTTGGCGGCTACCCGTCCAGAGAAACGCCAACGGCATCTCTTTGGCCAGGTCGCGTTGGGCGATTACCTGAGTTGCCTGGCTATCACCTCCAGAGCTCGCGACCACCAGCGTGCCCATGGCCGGGTCGTTGGCCATGAACTGCATGATCTCGGGGAACGAATCGCTGTTGGCGAATCCGGTCACGTCAGAAGGGTTGGACGCCCAACCAAATCCCTTGAGCACGCTGTTGATGCCATCTCGGGCAGCGTCGTTCAACACCGGCAGGTCCAGGCCGATTTGGCCGCACATATCGGCTGTGAGCGAGCTTATTCCGCCGGAGTGTGAGACCACTGCCAAACCCTTGGCGGCTGGCGCAGGGGAGTTGGATAAGAGATTGGCAACTTCCAACAACTCGTCGTAGTCAGAGACCCGAATCACGCCGTACTGGGTCAGGGCCGCGTCATAGAGGGCGTCCAGGCCTGTTAGCGCCGCAGTGTGTGACTGGGCGGCTTTGGCGCCCAATTCTGAGCGTCCAATCTTGATGAGTATGATTGGTTTGCCGCGTTCCGCCGCCAGCTTGGCAACCTTGATGAACTTCTTGGCGTCTTTGAATCCTTCTACGAACCCAGCGATGACCTTGGTGTCGTCATCATCCAGCAGATACCGCACGAAATCTGAGAAATCCAGATCGGCTTCGTTGCCGGTGGAGATGATGTAGCTGAGGCCTATGCCGCTGTCGATGGCCCGGTTCAAGAACGGACCGAACGCCGACGCACCGCTTTGACAGACCAATCCCACCGACCCGCCAAGACCCTCGGCTCCCCTGGAAGACGCGCTCACCCAGATATCGTCCTTCACATTGGCCAATCCTAAGCAGTTGGGTCCACTGATGCGGAGACCTGACTCCCTTGCAAAGGCGGTGACCTGCGCCTGTAGATCGCGTCCTTCCTGGGTTCCCCGTTCGGAGAAACCAGCGGAGATCACAACTGCGGCCTTGGTGCCCTTTTGATGGCTCTCGTTCAGCACATCCAGCACCTGCTCGGACGAGACCACCACGCAGACCACGTCTGGCGTCTCCGGTAGGGCGGTCACGCTGGGATAGCATTGGACTCCTTGGACCTCTTCATAGCGGGGGTTCACCGGATAAACGTTTACCCGCGCTGACGCTTTCAGTGCGGCGGCCAGCATGCGGCCACCGTAGGCCATCCGAGGTGATGCGCCCACCACCGCGATTGAACGGGGGTTGAGCATGTTGTGTATCGAAGATAGTTGGTCAGCGGTCCAAGTTGTCAATTTAAGCTCCAAGGGCTCTGGTTGTATTAAAAAATTCCCACCCGAGGCTACCACGCTTTTACAAGAACTGCGACCAAAACTGCTATCATGCTCCGGCTGGTAGCCCAAGAACCACAGCCATCGGCGGAGGTGCAAAATGACAACGTTTGTCCTAGTTCATGGGGCGTCCCATGGGTCATGGTGTTGGGATAAAGTCGTCCCATTGCTGGAGTCCCAGGGTCATGATGTGATTGCCGTTGACCTGCCGGGTAACACCTACGGTGCGTTTGATGTGCCGCCCTCCCAGGTGACTCTTAGATCGTACGCCGACCACGTCTGCAAGGTGCTGGACCAATTGGACGAGCCGGTTGTGCTGGTCGGCCATAGCCTAGGGGGACTCACTATCACACAAGCTGCAGAACTCCGCCCCGACAAGATTCGTTCACTGGTCTACCTGACGGCCCTGCTGTTTCGGGACGGAACGGCAATGATGCCAGTGGAGACAAGGGACTCGGAATCGATACGGGCTGGACTACAACGTGACTCGTGGACTGTTTCTGAAGACCTGGCCACAGTTGTTTTCCATGAGGAGTCCCTCAAAAACCGGTTCTACAACGACTGCTCGGACGGTGACATTGAGTGGGCCAAGCCTATGTTGGTACCCCAGCCGACCGGGCCATTGATAGACCAGGTGCAGACCACGGCTCAGAATTTTGGGCGGGTGTCCAAGGTCTACATCGAGTGCGAGATTGACGGCGCTCTCCCCCTGGACTACCAAAGAGAGCTGCAAGCAAATGGCCCTTGTGACCGGATAATCACCATGGGCACGGGGCACTCTCCTTTCTTATCTGCACCGTTAGAACTGGTGGCGCACTTGGTCTCGATTTAAAAAGGTTGCTCTCATCACGTAGCCAAACCAGGCGTCCACAGTTATCATGGCACCGACTGACCTACGTTGAAATACGTCGCTTGAGACTGACGTATTACTCGACAAAATTGAACCTAAATACCGGAGGCAACAATGGCTAAGAAGAAAGGCACTGCATTGATGATGGTGGCAGCCGATATACCCGCTGACATGGAAGAAGAATTCAATAAGTGGTACCAGGAAGAACACCTCCAAGAACTGACGAGTATTCCTGGTATCTTGAACGCCGCCAGGTACGAGGCCACCAAGAGCGGACCCAAGCACCTGGCCGTTTATGAACTCGAGAGCATTGCCGTGATCGAAACAGATGCCTTCAAGAACCGCCCCCGCACCGAATGGGGACAGCGGGTCTCGCCCAGTCTAATTGGCACCAATTTCTTCAACATAGTATTGGACATGATCCACCCCACCTCTCTTAGTGACGAGATTGCCAACAGCGACATGGCCCCGGCCCTTCAAATTGGGCGAATGGACGTTGCACCTGCCGACCAGGATGAATGGAACAAATGGTACAGCGGCGTCTACGTGCCCAACTACGAAAAGTGCCCCGGTGTGATTCGCGGCCGCCGATGGAAGGCCGTTAAAGGAACACCGGAGTTTGCCACGGTCTACGAGTTTGAAGACGAGAACGTATCGGAGACCGCCGAGTGGCTGAAACAGCGGGAGATTCACCCCGACAACGTCCGCATGCGTGACATCATGGCCCACGCTGACGGCTCGCCAGGAATCTGGAGGAAGACCTTCCAGCTCTAGGCTGAACATTGGCTCTTCCACTGCTTAAAACCAGTGGAAGAGCCAACCGTACGGAGGACCGCGACTAACTATGGCAAAGAAAAAAGGTACTGCATTGATGATGGTCAGCGCTGATATCCCCGCTGATCAAGAAGAAGAGTTCAATCGTTGGTACAACGAAGAACACCTCAAGGATCTGTTGGCGGTTCCGGGCATTTTAGATGGCGCCCGGTATGAGGCCACCAAAAGCGGACCCAAGCACATGGCTGTGTATGAATTGGAGAGCTCCAATGTGGTCAACACTGACGCTATGAAAGCCCTGAGGCCTTTCACGGAGTGGGGACAGCGTATGGCGCCCAGTGTCATCGGTTCCAACTATTTCAACATGGTCATGGAGATGATTTACCCGGAATCACTGACCGATGAGATTGCCAATAGCGGCATGGCTCCGGTGCTCCAGATTGGCCGAATGGACGTTCCTGCCGCTGACGAAGATGAATGGAATAAATGGTACAGTGGATTGTACGTTCCGAACTACGAAAAATGCCCCGGAGTGATTCGCGGACGCCGATGGAAGTGCGTACGTGGCGGGCCCAAATACGGGGTGGTTTACGAGTTTGAGAATGAGAACGTTTCGGAGACCGAAGCGTGGTTGGAACAGCGGGATATTCATCCCGACAACGTCCGCATGCGGGATATGATGACCCACGCAAACATGTCTCCTGGCATCTGGAAAAAGACTTTCCAACTGTAAGCCGTTGGGGCCGGGCCATTTTCTTCAGCGACAAAATGGCACCATCGTCTGATTCAGTTGAATCGGTAGTTGCCGCGTGAGCGGGACATTTAACCCATGAACGCTAACCAAGACCACACCAGCCAAGCACTAGGGCATGACCACAGCCACCGTACTGCCAGTAAGCGCAGCCTCAGCATCTCGTTGGCGTTGATCACGATCTATATGCTGGTGGAGGTGGCCGGCGGGTTAATCTCTGGCAGCTTGGCTCTGCTGGCTGACGCCGGCCACATGCTGACCGACAGCGCGGCCATCGGTCTGGCCCTGCTTGCCATCTGGGTCTCCGGACGCCCCGCATCCATCGAGCAGACCTTCGGTTTTCACCGCACTGAGATCCTGGCGGCCATGCTGAACGCCCTGAGTCTGTGGTTGATTGTCGCTCTGATCTTCTTAGAAGCTTCTCGGCGGTTCGACGATGCCAAGGATATAGATGGCGGTTTGATGTTGGTCGTCGGCGCCGTGGGACTAGTCATTAACCTGGCGGCTGCCTGGGTTCTGCACCGGTCCGCCGAGGAGAGCCTCAACGTGGAGGGCGCGTTCCTACATGTTATAGCCGACCTCCTGGGCTCGGTTGCGGTGGTGACGGCGGGTATTCTGGTGATGGCCTTTGGCTGGAACATCGCCGACCCGATATTTGGCATCGTCATCGGCGTATTGATATTGGCCAGCTCTCTACGGTTGCTCTGGAAGGTCGTCCATGTTCTCATGGAGGGGACACCGGCGCACTTGGACCTGCACCTGCTCTGCCAAAGATTGGAAGAATTGGAAGGCGTCACAGGCGTCCATGACATCCACGCCTGGTCAATCACCACCGGCTACGACGCTTTAAGCGCCCACGTCACCGCCGATGTTGCAGTCATGGAAAACCCAAACCTGGTGTTGCAACGACTGCGGGACATTGCATCTAGTGAGTTTGGTATCGCCCACGTGACCATCCAGCTGGAAGACTCAATGGACGGGTGCTTTGAGGACCATCATATAGAGCATCCGACAATCTATCGGTCTGGTCAACGGGCAGACAATCACAGGCATGACGAATCCTGATTCGCCCTGGCGGACGTCTAGGGATGGGTCTTACTTGATATAAATGGGAATAATCAGCATCAAACATAAAATAGTATTTGTTGGCGCGCTGTTCGCGGCGCTGCTTTTATTAGCCCCAATATCTGCCGCTTTTGCTCAAGACGATGAACGATTGGGTGAAAACCGGGGCGTAGATGTCATCGCTGGGCCCCACGCCGTCAGGGTGGTGATAATCAATTCCAATCCCGCCGCAGGCTTCATTCAAATGGCGATGTTCATCACCGATGCCAGCACGGGAGAAACGGTGTCCGATGCCCGAGTGATTCTCCTAGCCAACAATAATGGCGAGGATTTTGAGAGCGTGTGGACCGCCCATAACTCGCCAAATTCTCCCAGGCGGTACGACACTCGGATGAACCTAGGCTCGACCGGCGACTGGATAATCAGCGTTGATGTGTCCAGTTCCCTGGGGCGAGGAGGGGCAGAAGCCCTACACATCTTGGTGCCGTCGCTCAATCGCTACACCAACGGCAGCCTTGTGTTTTTTGCCATCTTTGCTGCAATGATGCTGGGAGTCGCCTACCTCTTCTGGAGCGTAAAACGGGACAACCGCCGCCGCGCGGCCGCCTTGCTTGCGGCTGGTCCGATTGATCCCATTGCACGGGAACCAGATGGCGAGCCGCAGTCTTGATCTTTAGCGTATGAAATTAGCTCGAAAAATACTACTCATTCTGCCTGTTTTGGCGGCGCTACAGCTGCTTTGGGTTGTGCCATCGGCGCACGCCCATGTCGGCATCGAAGCCGGTCAGAACCCCTTCATGGCCTGGAACTGGAACCCGCTGTCCACCCTGCTGATTCTGATGGTCGCCTACGTGTACCTGAACGGTCTCAGCAATTGGAACCGTCCTACCCACCCCATCAGCCGCTGGCAGAAGGCTTCATTCTTCACCGGGCTATTCCTGATCTTCATTGCCCTACAGTCGCCGTTGGACAACTTGTCAGAGCACATGCTGTCATTCCACCAGCTGCAACACTTCCTGCTGCGGATGATGGCCCCGCTGCTGATCCTGCTCGGCGCACCACTTACGCCGATCCTGCGGGGGCTGCCGCCATGGGCGCTCAAGGGCATCGTTCGCCCCACGGTGCGGCACCCGTTCGCGCGGGCCGTTTATGACAAATTGACCAATCCGGTCATCAGTGTGTCCATCTTCATGGGTGTGCTGTATCTCTGGCAGATACCCGGTGGATTCAACCTGGCATTGCGCAACGAATTTATCCACGCCCTCATGCACGTGACCATGATGTCGTCCGGGTTCATCTTCTACTGGGCGGTCATCGACCCCAAGCCCCACCGCTCCCGCGTGCACTACGGAATCAGAGTCCTTTACTTGGGTCTGATTGTTTTGCCCAACACCCTGTTGGGGGCGGTAATTACCTTCTCCAAGACCATCATATATTCGGGATACGAAAACGCCTACCAGCCCTTCGATATGACCGTCTTGACGGACCAACAGATCGGCGGTCTGGTGCTCTGGGTGCCCGGCGACATGATGAGCATCATAGTGGCTGGAATAGTTATGGTCATGTGGTACGAAAAAGAAGAACGCGAAAACCCCTCCCATCCACATATACCTCCCGCTCCGACCACTGACGAATAATCACTTCCCGATTTAGGGACAATAAAACAGTTACTTCTCCCTCGCATGTGGAAGATTAGGATGGGAGAACTCCAATGCAACCAACCAACCCACATGCTGCGGCCATCTGGCTCTTGACCGTCCCACCCACCGTCCCTAGGATGTATCTGACCCCACTCCAAGGCGGAGGCGCATCGTGACCAACGGCAATGGCGAGACTCTATTTAGCTGGTTCATACCCATCGATGGCGACGGTGCACGGGCCGGTACTGCCAGGGCAGAACGACCCCCGACATTTGATTACCTCAAGCAGGTTGTGCAGACGGCCGAGGACTTGGGCTATTACTCCCTGCTCATCCCCACCAGGTTTGCCAATGGTCTATTTGCTGAGGACGCACCTTTGGCAGAAACCTGGACTACGGCCACGGCCTTGGCGGCAGTGACCGAACGCATACGATTTCTCATAGCTGTCAGACCCGGTTTTATCGCCCTGGGGCTGTTCGCGCAGATGGCCGCCGCCCTACACCAGATATCCAAGGGGCGGATTGATATCAACATAGTGCCCGGTGGTATTGGAAACGACTTTGAACGGGTTGGTGAGTACACGGACCAGAGCACTCGCTACGAGCGGGCTGAGGAGTTTATCTCCGCCTGCCGCAAGCTGTGGACCCAACCCGGCCCAGTGGAGCTCCAGGGAGACTTTTACAACCTGCGGGACGCCTACTGCTCCCCACTTCCGGAGGGAACACCGCCCCAGTTTTACCTGGGAGGTGCGTCGCCCAGGGCCAATGCCCTCTCCGGACGGCAAGCCGACGTCCACCTAAACTGGATAGAGCCGCTGGAAGACTCCCGCGCCCGCTTCGACGCTGTCCGAGAGGAGTTCAAGAAGTCGGGCCGCACTCCGAGTTTAGGCATACGCACCCATCTAGTAGTTCGGGACAAAGAAGAAGACGCCTGGAACGCCGCAAACGAATTGATCGACCACGCTGACCCAGCGGTGAAAGCCCAGCGCAAAGCAGCCGTCACGGGAACTGCCATGGTCGGAGCCGCCGCGCAAGTCCAAGAAGCCCCCAACCACATAGTGGCCCCCAATCTTTGGAACGGTCTTTCTGAGGTGCGGGTCAATTGCGGCACCGCCATCGTCGGAACCCCTGAACAGGTAACCGACATACTCCTGACCTACTCCAAACTAGGAGTAGACCAGTTCATACTCTCCGGCTTCCCCCACGTAGAAGAATGCCAACGCGTAGCCGAGGATGTCATACCGTTGTTGAAACAGAAGATAGCGGCAGCGGGGTAGTGGAAATCAGCCCCGAAACGTCGAGAAAACTATTCTGAACTCATAAGCGAGTGAAACTTGGCGGCGATTTTCCGACCTTCATTTTAAAAATTCTACGCTGCCGATAGATCCCGCAAGCTGCCCCCAACAGACCGAGTGGAAGTTTGAACGCAAAACTTTGTAGGGTTTTTAGATTGAATGGCCAGGTGGGCATTGCTTCGTTCTTCAAATACGGGTGCATAAAGCTGTAGGAAACCATTCGGCCCAATTGGAGAGATACGATAAACCCGACTAAAGCCCCGCTGAGTGTCCATATAATGAAAAATCTGGCACTAGCGTCATCCAGATAGAGGCCGATGGCGAAAGACGCGCCTATCGCAGCAATAATTAGCGAAGCTCATAGCAATGGATCCTTCCCGATTGCCTGGTAAATTCCTCTCCAGACTTGGGTTGATTTGTTACAAGAAAACATGGAATGGTTCCCGAACCAGGCTATTCCAACATCCATGTTAAGACTTCCTAACTAACTCCCGGCCTATCCCCCGCCCATGGGTTGGCTGCTTCAAACGCCGCGCAGGCTTGTAGGACTTTGGCTTCTGACCCCTTGGGGCCGATTATGTGTAGGCCTATGGGCATGCCGTCTGACGAGTAGCCGCAGGGGATGCTGGCGGCGGTTTGGCCGCTGATGTTTATTGGGTAGGTGAAGGGTAGGAAGCCCCAGAACGGGTCCACGGTCTTGCCGCCAATCACGCCGGGCCGCTGGTCGATGGGGAAGGCAGGCACGGCCATGGTTGGTGTCAGCAGCAGGTCGAAGTTGTCGAAGAACTCCTCCATGCGTCGACCCAATCGGTCAACCTCATAGATGGCGCGCGACATGTCGGCCCCGGTGGTCTGTTGTCCGTGTTCGATGGACATCAGACCAATGTCGGACAAGTCGTCTCTGTGTTCCTCCAACAGGTGGCCGTAAGACGTGTAGGCCGCCGTGGAGAAGACGTTCCAGAAAGTCTCAAAAGGGTCTTCGAGCTTTAGCTTGGCGTCATCCATGTTGGCGCCCAATCCGATGAACTTCATCGCGGCCTGCTTGGTGATATTCACCACCTCTGCGTCAACCGCCGCGTAACCTAAGTCGCTGCTCCAGGCTAAACGCATGCCGTTTACTCCAGCTCCCAGGTTAGCGCTGAAGTCGGGAGCCGGCTCTCGGATCGAAGTGATATCACGGGTATCTGGCCCGGCGATCACCTGTAACAACAGGGCCGAGTCGGCTACTGTCCGGGTGATTGGCCCAGACTGGGAGAAGTGATTGGCTGAGGGCCTGCCGTAGCCGCCAAATCGTGGCACCCGGCCCTGAGTGGGTTTGATGCCGAACAACCCGGTGAAACTGGCTGGTATGCGCACCGAGCCGCCGCCGTCGGTGCCCATCGACAGTGTGCACAGTCCAGCGGCCAACGCTGCTGCCGCTCCTCCGCTGGAACCGCCTGGTGTGCGTTCAGTGTTCCAGGGGTTGCGGCAGGGCTCGCCAAGTTTGTTCTCGGTGGTGCCTGACTGGCCAAACTCCGGGGTGTTGGTCTTGCCCAGGATGATTGCCCCCGCAGCCTTCACCCGTTCCACGACGATGGAATCCATGTCTGGCACGCGGTCCTTGAAGATGGCCGACCCCATGGTGGTAACCACGCCCTTGGTCGTTTCCAAGTCCTTGATGGAGATCGGCACACCGTGTAGCGGCCCCAATTCTGCCCCTTGCCGTACTGCGGCATCAGCAGCGCGGGCGTCGGCCAAGGCTTGGTCTCGGCAGAGGGTTAGGTACGAGTGCAACTGGAAGTCCAGCTCGTCAATGCGCTGGAAGAAATTCTCGGTGGCCTCCAACGATGAGACCTTTTTGTCACGGATACTTTGGGCCAGTTCCACAGCCGACATGAAAGCTAATTCAGAGCTCATTCCAGTCCTCCCAGTGCTATAATCTGGCCTGCCTGACGACCGGAGAGAACATGTCTCCGGGCCAGTCACCAAGCGGCGATTTGAAATAATGGCGCAATTATAACGGCGAGGACGCTAATGCACTACTCGTCTTTAGATACAGGAGGAATCGATTTGGGCGTGGTAGGAATAATCGCAAACCCGGCTGCCAGCAAGGACATCCGTCGGTTGGTTGCCCAAGGACGGGTGGTGCCTGACTGGGAGAAGGTCAACACGATCAGAAGAGTAATGTTGGGCCTGCAATCTGTTGGCGCTACTCGTATTTTGGGCATGCCGGATAGTTCCAACTTAGTGACCCGTGCAGCTGATGACCCTAACCTGTCTCTAGATTTAGAATTGCTGGATATGCCGGCGTTCTATTCGGAGGGCGACACCGTTAAAGCGGCGGGGTTGATGGCCGAGCAAGGCGTTGGTTGCCTTGTGACCCTGGGTGGCGACGGCACCAACCGGGCCGCAGTGGTGGGCAGTAAGAACATCCCCATGGTGGCTATCTCCACCGGCACCAACAACGTGTTCCCGTCCATGGTGGAGGGCACTTTGGCCGGTCTGGCGGCTGGGATGGTGGCAGAGGGTTGGGTGGATCTGGCCGACGTTGCTGTTTCCAGCAAGATCATGCACGTCTACGTGGACGGTGAACTGCGGGACATTGCCCTGATCGACGTGGCCCTTTCAAAAGAGCGCTTCGTTGCTTCCAAAGCTATATGGGATATTGAGACTTTGTTCGAAGTATTTCTCACCCGGGCTGAACCAGCTTCCATCGGACTATCTTCCATCGGCGCGCGACTTGAGGCGGTATCTATGGTCGACGAAGGTGGCTTGCAGTTCGGCATCTCCAACACCGACGATGCGTCCTTCGAAAGCTGTACCGTGATGGCTCCGATCGCTCCCGGCGTTGTGCCGCGTGTGTCCATCTCATCGTGGCAGCGAATGGCCGACGGCGAACGGCTAATCATTGAGAATCGGGACTGCATGGTGGCATTGGATGGCGAACGTGCCTTTTCGGTCAAGAAATCCCAGGTGCTGGAACTTGAAGTCAGACGCACCGGCCCTCCGGTGATCGATGTAGGTCTGGCTCTGCATGTTGCGGCCAGGCAGGGTTTATTCAACCGGACCTCGGGGGATTAAGCCCCGATTTGCTGACCGGCTACGAACTTTTCTTCTGTATCCTAATCGTCATCGCCGCCTCCACCGTCTTGGGCACGGTTGGCTTTGGGTTTGGCTTGGTATCCGCTCCGGTATTGCTGATCTACCTGGAGCCGCAACAGGCGGTGGTGGTCATCAACTGCCTAATCGGTCTGATGCTGGTCATGGTATTGTTGCGCACCTGGCGTCAGTTGGAGCTGCAGGCCAGCATGGGATTGGTGCTTGGCGGAGTAGCAGCCACCCCCGTCGGAGTCCTGGCATTGAACGCAGCCAGCCCCAGCGTGCTGCGGATAACCATTGCCTTTGTGATTATCTTCTTGGGCTTGTTCAGTCTGAAGAATGTGCAACTTCCTTTTGCCGAAAATAAGATTGCTGGCCCGCTCTTTGGGTTCCTGACCTCTCTGGCAGTGACCACCATCGCCATCGGCGGGCCTTTGGGCGCCATCTACGCTATCTCCCAAAAGTGGAAGCCAGACACAGTCAGGTCAGCCTTGGCCTTGTTTTTCCTCGCGTCAGATATCGTTGCCTTTGCCCTTTACTGGGCCACCGGGCTGGTCAACCAAGACACGCTGACTAACATAGCGCTCCTGATACCCGGGTTAATCATCGGTTTCGGCCTGGCCTCGGTTTTGGTCAACCGGATTAATGACCAGGTGTTTCGGCATGCCGTTATCGCAGTAATCGTGATTGCCGGCAGTGTAATGCTGTTCCGCGAATTCAGCGACGTTTAGGCTGGATAGTATCCGGAATTTCCCTCGTAACAAAGTCCATATTTGTGGCACATCCGTCAAAAGGTGACACCGAACTCTGTGTGACGGGTCAGACCAACTTTGGCTTGCCGGTTGATGGTTGTAACGATATTAGGACCGTGGGCAAGTAGCTAAACGCTATTAACTAGAAGTAAAAGCGGCTCAAATCTTGAGCCGCAAGGGAAACTCAGTGGAAATAAAAAAGATAGGCCTGCCAGTTAATCGGCAGGCCTATCTTTTTGCTTGCGAACTATGTTGTTGGTTTTAGTTGTTGAGGTCGTGGAAAGCCGTCAGGGCGGCGGTGATTCCGTCGCCAACGGCTGCGCCAAGCTGGCGCGTCGACTCTGCCCGGGCATCGCCACAGGCGTAAACCCCAGGTATCGCGGTTCTCATGTTGATGTCGGTACAAACGTGGCCGCCGGAGTCCAACTCCAGCAACCCCTTGAGGTACTCGGTGTTGGGGTGGAAGCCCACGTAGATGAACGCAGCGGCCATGGGGTACTCGTAGACTTCATCTGTCTTCAGGTTCTTGACCAAGGCACGGTCAAGGGTCTGGTCGCCTCTGAACTCCTCAACCACGTGGCTCCAGAGAAATTTCACCTTGTCGTTGGCAAAGGCGCGCTCCTGTATGATCTTGGCAGCCCGGAGCTCGTCCCGGCGGTGGATGAACGTGACGGAATTGACGATGCCGGTCAAATAATGACCTTCGTCCAGGGCAGCGTCACCGCCACCAACAACCACCACGTCTTGGCCGCGGAAGAAGTTGCCGTCACAGACCGCGCAGTAAGAAACTCCGCGTCCGGCCAGGGCATCTTCTCCGGATACTCCCAGTTTGTTGTGGGCCCCGCCGGTGGCAATGATTATTGCCTTGGCAGTAAAATCGCGGTCGTCGGTGTGAATCGTCTTGATTGGCAGTTCAATGCCATCAATTCCAATCACTTCCGTGTATTCGATCTCAGCCCCAAATTTGGTGGTTTGCTGTTCCATCCTTATGGATAATTCCTGGCCCTTTATGCCATCTGGAAAGCCGGGATAGTTTTCAATTTCATCTGTGATTAGCAACTGGCCGCCTGGGCCCAACTGCTCCAGGATTATTGTTTTCAACATTGCTCTGGTGGTGTAAAGACCGGCGGACAAGCCACCGGCTCCGGCCCCCAGAATCGCCACATCGTAATCTGCTTCCATCGATGCCGTTTTTTCTCCTAAATGTTTGCCTAGAAATTGCACCGGGCTAGTTTATCAAATAATTGCCAAGAGCTTTAGCCGGTCACCTGGTGCCTTAGCCAGTCAAGGGAAGTCCACCGGCGGGATTCAAAGCCTTTTTGAAATAATCTACCGTTATTTGCAGCCCTTCTTCCAAACTGATCTTAGGAGACCAGTCCAATTCCTTGGCCGCTCGCGACCAATCCAACGCTATCTGGTAGACCTCTCCGGTTCGTTGGGGCGCATACAGCGGGTCCCACTTGTATCCTATTATGCTTCGCAGCATCTCAAAGATTTTGGTTACGCTGGTTGCCTCTGCGGTGGCAATATTAATCGTCATTCCGTCGCCGCGGTCAATGGCTGCGATGTTGGCGTCGACCACGTCAGATACCGATATAAAATCGCGTTGCTGCGTGCCGTCACCAAAAATCTGAGGTTGTTTGCCGTCCAGCATAGCCTGGCAAAAGATGGCGATAACGCCAGCCTCGCCATGGGGGTCTTGCCGCGGACCGTAGACATTGCCGTACCGCAACGACGTAAAATTCAAACGGTATTGGCGGTAATAATATTCCAGGTATTGCTCGGCGATCCACTTGGACATGCCGTACGGGGAGACGGGTACCGGCACCGTGTCATCCATGCAGGGAATCTTGTCCGGGTCTCCATACAGTGCACCGCCGGTGCAGGAATAGATGACCTTTTCAACGCCAACCCGGCGAGAGGCTTCAAGGACCTGCATTGTGCCGATCACGTTGGCATTGGTGTCATCGATAGGATTTTTGGTCGACTTGGTGACACTGGTTTGGGCGGCCATGTGGAACACCAGGTCTGGCTGCTCCCGCTGGATAATCTCGCCCATGGTCTTCTGGGTGATATCGGTGTGGTGAAAGACCGCACCGGAGTTAAGATTCTTAATCTTGCCGGAACTCAAATCGTCCATCACGACGACTTTATATTCCAGTTCCAGTAATCGGTCGACCATGTGGGAGCCAATGAAACCGGCTCCGCCGGTCACCAGGGCTTTTATCCCGTCTGTCATCCGTACCTCTTGGGGTTGCACAACAGGGTTCGGCGGTTGCGAAAATCAGAAAGAAAATAAATCGGAATCTGTAGAATAACCCTGCTGCATTAGTATCATAAACCCAAGAGGATGGCAGTTCAACGCCGCAATGTGCACATGGGCGGTCGCCAGCTACGACCGGAACCATTTCTGATTAGCACGTTACCAGATGGAGCGCGACTTCAATCTGTGTTAAAGTTTTTGCGCCTGCCACAGGCACACATTACGAGAATACGAAACACACCAACTTGAGGAGGTCGGCACATGGCCGAACAGATAGGATTTATTGGATTGGGAATCATGGGGAAGCCCATGGCCCGCAACCTGCTCAAGGCGGGATACTCCTTGACTGTCTATGACATTGTGGGGAGCAACCAAGAAGAGATAGTAACCGACGGCGCCACTGGCGTTTCCTCCAGCAAAGAAGTGGCCGCAGCCAGTGACATCATAATCACCATGCTGCCTGACTCGGCAGACTCTGAAAAAGTCATTCTGGGTCTTGACGGAGTGTTGGCCGGAGCCAAGTCTGGCTCGGTGATTATTGATATGAGTTCCATTGCCCCTCTGGTTTCCCAGCGTATCGCCGCTGCTTGCGCGGAGAAGGGTGTGGATATGCTGGACGCGCCGGTCAGCGGTGGCGAACCTGGAGCTGTTGCAGGTACGTTGGCGGTCATGGTTGGCGGAAAGCAGGAAGTTTTTGATAAGAACTTGGACCTGATGAACGTCATGGGCGGCAATGTGGTACTCACCGGAGACATTGGCGCTGGTGGAGTGACCAAACTGGCTAACCAGATCATCGTGGCTGCCAATATTGAGGCGCTAAGCGAGGCCATGGTGCTGTCCCAGAAGGCCGGAGTGGACCCGGAGCGGGTCTTCAATGCCATCAGGGGCGGTCTGGCCGGTTCTGCAGTGATGGAGGCGAAAGCCCCCATGATGCTGAATCGAAACTTCCAGGCCGGCTTCCGAATTCGCCTGCACCAGAAAGACCTCAGGAATGTCTTGCAGACCGCTCAGGAGCTGAACATTCCCCTGCCGGTGACAGCTCTGGTACAGCAAATATTGGGTGCTCTGATCAATGACGGCGAGTCTGAATCAGACCACTCGGCCATCGTGAAGTTTATTGAAGACTTGGCCAAGGTAGAAGTAAAAGCCGGCGGTTAATTGGGAAGACCTGGCCATGATAGAGGTTTAGTCTGGCGGTTAATCTTCTAGAACTTTAAACCGGGCGTCCCGCCAGTTCAGGGCCGCCCGGAGTCCGTTTGCCTTGCTGATGGCGTTGAACTCTTTTCGTTCGGGGCTGGTGCTGTTGTCAAACAGCACCAGTAGCTCTAGGTTGTGCTTGATGGGTTTTTTAAACACCATCTCTTCCATGGCTCGGTTGACCAAAGATTCGGTCAACTTCACGCCAATCTGCGGTAGCAGGCAGATTTTCTTAGCCACTTTCTCGGATTCATCCATCAGTCTGTCGTGAGGTACTATACGGCTGACCCAGCCGATGCGGGCTGCCTCTTCGGCGTCCACGGTGTCCCCTGTCAGCATCAACTCTTTAGCATGCGCCAGGTTCACGCTGAACGGGGTAATCATCAGCGGTGCGCCTTAACCGGCCCTGATTGAT
>LWDU01044394.1_pt1 | contig 40420 bp, 40 predicted proteins | sample 727161 | NCBI WGS metagenome assembly LWDU01 (sample SAMN04566230, study PRJNA314399) | hydrothermal vent metagenome | isolation source: deep sea hydrothermal plume seawater | place: Mexico: Gulf of California, Guaymas Basin | collected 2004-07-11
CTAATTATTTACAAAAGGCATAAGAATGAAAGTAACCGGGTTTACAGACATAATTAAAAAATCACCATTTGGACCTATACGAGCACATATGCTTGTTTCAAAAGCTAGCGTAGATGAATTAATTAATTTTATTGAATCAGCAATAGACTTAAATTGGAATGAAGCTGTTAAGTCAAGGAAAGTCATCTCAGATTTAGAGAATCAGGCTGATACATTGAAAGCAGAAACAAGAGGGCTATTAACCAAAAGTTTATTCTTAGCTGTGCCAAGAGAAGATATCTTAGATTTGATTAAACTGGCAGATGATATACCGAATACAGTAAAAGATATTTCAGGATTAATGATAGGAAGGCGAATGGAAATACCTGATAAAATTTGTTCTTCTTTTCTTCACTTTGCAAAAGAAGCAGCGGTGATATCAGAAGCTGTTAGTGAAGCTGTGAATTATATTGATGAACTTTTTCAATTTTCATTTGGTGGCAATGCTGCGATTAAGATGCAACAACTTCTTAAAAAGTTAGATTCTCTTGAAAATAAAAATGATCAGACTGAAATAAATCTTCGAGCTGAACTTTTCGCAATTGAAAAAGATTTACCCCCTGTAAATGTAATCAAGGCAGAGCAGGTTGGTCATCGAATTTCTTTAATAGCCTCTAGATAGGAGTACCAATGGAAGTAATTGCTCTTTATGGACCATATTTACTTATTGCTGGATGTATCTTTGGTTTCTTTATGGCTTGGGGTATTGGAGCAAACGATGTTGCTAATGCCATGGGGCCATCCGTTGGAGCAAAAGCCTTAACACTTGCTCAGGCAATTCTAGTAGCCTGCATTTTTGAATTAGCTGGAGCTTATCTTGCCGGAGGCGAGGTTACTTCTACCATAAGAAAAGGGATAATTGATCCTGTTTTATTAGCTGACTCTCCAGAACTTTTAGTCTTTGGAATGATGGCATCATTACTGGCTGCCGGAGTATGGTTGATAATTGCTTCCTTTAAGGGTTGGCCAGTTTCAACTACTCATTCAATAGTAGGAGCTATAGTTGGTTTCGCTGCAGTAGGTATAAGTGTAGAGTCGGTTAATTGGTCTAAAGTTGGTTCAATTGTTTCAAGCTGGGTTATATCTCCAATAATGGCAGGCGTTATCTCTTATCTAATTTTTAAAAGCGTACAGAATCTAATTTTAAATACAAAGCACCCCTTTGATAATGCTAAAAAATATGTCCCTGGGTATATTTTCTTAGTTGGATTTGTGATTTCTATGGTTACTTTATTAAAGGGCCTAAAGCATGTTGGATTGACTTTAAATTTTCAAGAAAGCTTAACTTACTCAATTTTGATAGGGATTGGTATGGCTCTCTTAGGTAGTTTAATTTTAAGACGCGTTGAAAATACATATGAAAAAAGAGGAGATGTTGTTTTTGATGGTGTTGAAAAAGTCTTTGGGGTTCTGATGGTCTTCACGGCCTGTGCCATGGCATTTGCTCATGGCTCAAATGATGTGGCTAATGCCGTTGGTCCACTTGCAGCAATAGTTAGTGTAATTCAGTCAGGTGGGGAGATAGCTTCTAAATCAACTATGCCCTGGTGGATACTTTTATTGGGTGGTGTGGGCATAGTTTCAGGTTTGGCTATGCTGGGATATAGAGTTATAGAAACTGTAGGTCGAAATATTACAGAATTAACTCCAAGTCGAGGTTTTGCAGCAATGTTAGCTGCAGCAGCCACGATTGTGCTGGGTTCCGGAACTGGCCTACCTTTATCTACCACCCATACTCTTGTGGGTGCTGTACTTGGTGTTGGTCTTGCTAGAGGAATATCTGCAATAGACCTTGGAGTCGTAGGTAGAATTATAGTTTCTTGGGTGGTAACTCTTCCCGTAGGAGCAGGTCTATCAATCTTATTTTTCTTTACCCTTAAAGGTATCTTTAGTTAGTTCAATTAATTCATTAAGATTAATAAATATACCGATAAAGATAGGAAGGGTCCAAAAGGTATTTTTTTAGAAAACCTTAATTCTTCATCCTTGGTAAAACTTGTATATAAAAAGAAGATTATTCCTAAGCAAGAGGCAATAAGAAGCACTTGAGGAATCTTAAATATACCGACCCAGGAACCTATACCAGCTAATAGTTTTGCATCTCCTCTTCCCAGTCCATGGTTACTGGTAGTTACATAATAAACTTTCTCTATAGTAAATAGGAGGAGGTAACCAATAATTGTCCCACTTAGTATTTGTAGGTATGGGGTATCAAAATAGATTGTGTTTATAACCAAGCCGCTAAGAATTATGCTATAAGTTATCTGATTTGGTAAAACAAGGTGTTTTATATCAATAACAGAAATTACTATCAGTGCTGATGCAAGAAAACTGTATAAAAAGAGTTCTTCGGACAAGCCAAAAAAGAAAGCTATTAAAACAAAAACTAAACCCGTTAGTATTTCAATAAAAGGATAAATTAATGAAATCTTTGTGAGGCACCTAGGACATTGACCTGACAGTAAAATGAAGCTGACAACTGGTATATTTTGATAAAAAGGAATTAAAGAAAAGCAGTTATCGCAATGAGAAAGGGGGGTAATAAGGTTATAACTTCTGAATTCATTTTTGGTACCAGAGATATTCATCATTACAGGAATTCTATGAATAACTGTGTTAAGAAAACTGCCTATTATTAAACCTATAATAAAAACGTATACTAAAGAAATTAATTCAGTGGAACTAAAAAACATATTAGGAATCATAATGTACAATAATCATATCTGTCGTTATAAATAATATCTACTGGTTCTGCTGCCAAAAATGGTTATAAATAAACACAATATTAAGCTTAAGTTTGAGAGCATTCTCCAGACTTCTAATGAAGTTCTTTTTAGTTCAAAATTTTCAAATGTATTAGCCATATTAATTTTTCTTTTGGTGACCATTCAAGTGATAAACACAGGATGGTATTTTCTCTTGAATTCAAAAGATATATCCATGGAAAGTGAGGGCACAAGTTTATTTATAAAAAAAATAAATTATCCAAACTTAATATCTGATCCCTTTGAAAGATCATCTAATCTAGCTCTTTCACAAGCTCTACAAGTAGAAACTCCTCCTCCAACTTCCTTGCCTATAAAACTCTACGGCATTGTTTATTCCGACTTAGGATCTATTGATTCTGCAATACTTGGATTTAATACTAACAAGCAAAAAAACTATAAAATAAATGAGTCACTTGCTGATAATATTATTTTGGAATCAATTAGCCCTGAATTGGTCATAATTTCTAGAGAAGGTATACGAGAAAGTGTTATGTTTAAACAGGATAGGGTTTTAGATTTACCAACAATAGATCCAGTATTAGTTCAAAATTCTAAAAATTCAACAGCTGAGACTTTAGATTCAATATCCTCTCTTAGTAAATTTGTTACATTTAAACCTTACTTTTTAAACGGTTCTTTGAAGGGCTATCAGTTGTATAGAGGTAATAAATCAGCCTTATTTCAACAGCGAGGTTTAAAAGAAGGCGATATATTAGTAACAGTCAATGGTTTAAATGTTCAAGATCCTGCATTTATTAAGGAACTTGTAGGGCCAGGCTCTGTGAAATTAGATCTTTTAAGAGATGAGCAAAGATATTCTATGACATTGAATTTAAACTAATAGTATGAAGATTTTATTATTGTCTAGATTCTCATTTTGTTTTCTAGTTATAGTGCTCTTTCTATCCAATCTATTGTCAGCTACTCAAATAAATATGCGTGATGCAGACATAAGAGCATTTAGTGCAGATATAGCTAAAATATCTAATAAAACCATAATCTTAGATCCTAGAGTTAAAGGTAATGTTACAGTGATATCTGACCAAGATTTAGACCCTTTTGAAGCTTATGCTGTTTTTCTTTCCGTTTTAAGGCTTCACGGATATTCTGCTATAGAAAACAATAAAGTTGTAAAGGTTATGCCTGAATCAGGAGCTAGACAAGATGCCTCCTTTAATAGCACTTCATTAGATTCATTAACTACTGAAGTTATTAGATTATTACAAGCTAATGCGAAAACTATAGCCCCTCTTTTAAAACCGCTTGTTAATAAACAAGGGCATATAGCGGCTTATGAACCTACGAATAGTATTATTATTGCAGACTATGTTGGCAATGTTGCCCGTATTAAGAAGGTTTTGAAAGATCTTGATGCAAACCCAGGAGACACTTTTGAACTAGTAGAACTTAAAAATATATCTGCGGGTGAAGTAGCTAGAATAATAGGTTCAGCCTATTCAGGAAATAGTGAAAGTTTTAAGAATTTTACGGCTCTAGCAGTTGAAACAAGTAATTCTATTCTTTTAAGAGGGCAACTTGGAACAGTCAACCAAATTAAAAAGGTTATTGAAAGTCTGGATTATTCAACATCACAAAATAGCAATTTAAAAGTTATTTACCTTAAGTACGCTAATGCTTCTGAAATCAAGCTCATACTTGAGAAGGTGGCAACATCTCTTGAAAATGAGAAATCAGTAACTGATGGCTCCTTGATAAAAACAACTTCAATTGAATTTCATGAAGATACAAACGCAATTATTATATCTGCAAAGCCTGATATTCTCAGTCAGCTTGAAACAGTTATATTTCAATTAGATATAAGAAGGGCTCAAGTACTTGTCGAAGCTATCATTGTTGAAATGTCAGACCGCCTAGCCAGAGACCTAGGTGTTCAATTTCTTTTTACTGGAGATGGTAAAAACACGCCAATTGCCGCACAACGTTTTGGGTCTCCTAACCCTGATCTTATTTCTGCAATTGCTTCTGAATCTGGATCTGTTTCAAATTCATCTTTAGCTGCAAGTGCTGCTAATTCATTATTAGGCATAGAAGGATTGGCTGTCGGAGTAGGAAAGATTAATTCTGAAGGTGATAGTTTCGCAACTATTATAAATCTTGTTGCGCAAGATGCTGATTCAAATATTCTATCTACTCCTTCAATTATGACACTTGATAATGAAGAAGCATCCATAGTAGTTGGTCAAGAAATTCCAATAACTACAGGTGAAACTCTTAGTTCAAATAATGCCAATCCATTCAGGTCTGTGAATAGACAAGACGTAGGTATAAAACTAACAGTAACTCCTCAAATAAACGAAGGAAATGCTGTGAGGTTGTCAATTAATCAAGAAGTATCCAGTGTTTATGGGCCTATTACTGATTCATCAACAGATCTTATTACAAATAAAAGAGTAATTACCACAACTGTCCTGGTTGACGATGGAGATATTATAGTTCTAGGAGGTTTAATGGATGAAGACGTTCAGGAAACGAAAAGAAAAGTACCTTTTTTAGGAGATATTCCTTTGTTTGGAAAGCTTTTTCAATCAACTTCGTCGTCTATAACTAAAAGAAATCTTATGGTGTTTGTTAAGCCTACGATTGTCAGAGATTCAGCAACCATAAGGTCAATAACCAACTCAAAATATAATTATTTTGAAGCTTTGCAGAATTTAAAAATTGAGAAAGGTGAAGAAGTTCCGAATCTTCAAATTTTAAAAGAAAAGATTCTAAAAAATTAATTCCCTTGAATTCATGTCAATAGAAGTTGAAATTAATAAAGAACAAATAAATTTACCTTATCGATTTGCAAGAGAGCACGGGGTAATCTTAGATAAATTAGAAAATAAGATTGTATTTATCAAAGCGAATAGCTCACCTTCGTTGCAAGTATTCTCAGAATTAAGAAATTTTTACAATCTATCTATTTCTGTAGATGTACTTAGTAACGATGATTTTGAGAAAGAGTTAGCTAAATATTATGCCGATTCAGCAATATCATCCTCTGAAATTGTTGAAGATTTAGATTTTTCATATAGCTTGTCTGATCTAGCTGCTAATCTACCTAAAACCGCTGATCTTTTAGATTCAGAAAATGATGCTCCTGTTATTAAACTAATCAATGCTGTAATAGCAGAAGCTATTAAATCAAAAGCTTCTGATATCCATATAGAGCCTTATGAAGAACATATATCAATAAGATTTAGGATTGATGGAGTTTTAAGAGAGGTTTTAAAGCCTAGTTCAAAATTAGTTTCAATGCTCAATGCTCGTGTTAAGATTATGTCGAGTTTAGATATAGCTGAAAAAAGAATCCCTCAAGACGGTCGCATGTCTTTAAAATTAGGTGAGAAGTGGATAGATATTCGAGTTTCCACATTGCCTTCTAGCTATGGTGAAAGAATAGTTTTACGTATTCTTGATAAATCAGATGCTCAACTTAATTTAACCCAATTAGGAATGAGTGACGAATTATTAGAACTTTTTAAGATTACCCTTAAGAACCCTAACGGAATAATTCTAGTAACGGGACCTACTGGTTCAGGTAAAACTACCTCATTATATGCAGGGATTAATCTTCTAAATGATAGTACAAAGAATATTCTGACAGTTGAAGACCCTGTTGAGTATGCAATAGATGGAATTAGTCAAACGCAAGTCAACACAAAAGTAGACATGACCTTTTCAAAAGGGCTTAGGGCTATATTAAGACAAGACCCTGACATTGTCATGGTGGGAGAAATAAGAGATTTAGAGACCGCTGAAATTGCTATTCAAGCTTCTTTAACAGGTCATTTGGTTCTTTCAACTGTACATACAAATGATTCAGTTTCAGCCATAACAAGAATGAAAGACATGGGAATAGAGCCATACCTTCTTGGCTCTTCAGTAAAGGCCATTATGGCTCAGAGGTTGCTTAGAACTTTATGTATTAATTGCAAAGAAGAATATTCTTTAGATAATTTTGTACAAAACATACCTGAGAAATCTATGCTCTATAAAGCTAAAGGTTGTAAGGAATGTGGTGATACGGGTTACGTTGGTAGAACAGGAATTTTTGAACTACTTATTGTTGACGAAGAAATTAAAAAAGCAATTACAGAGAACATGGGTGAACAGGAAATAGGCAAGATAGCTTTTAAGAAAAATTTTAAATTAAGTCAATCAGGAGAAAAACTAGTTCTTAGTGGAATAACTTCATTGGAAGAACTCTTAAGAGTAATTAAAGAGGAATAAAGTGCCTGCTTATCAATACTTAGCTATTAACCCACAAGGAGAAAAAAAGAAGGGAATAATTTCGGCTGATAATATTTATATAGCAAAGAAAAAGCTAAAAGAAAAAAAACTTTCACCAATAAAATTAGATTTAAATTCTGATAAATTTAATTTATTTAGCTCCTCTAAAAAGAAAATAAGCTTGGTTAACTTAATGTTATTCACTCGTCAGCTATCTACTTTATTGTCTGGCGGAGTGCCACTTAATAAATCTTTAAGTATTATTAACGAACAAACAAATAATATTATTCTTAAAGAACAAGTATCTGAAGTGCTTTTAAAGATAGAGGCAGGTTATAGCTTGTCCGATGCTTTAAGGGAGTTTCCTCAAAGCTTCGATAATTTATATATTGCTCTTATTGTTGCTGGAGAAGTTTCAGGAGACTTAAGTCCTGTTTTGGAGAAGACGGCTGCCTTTCTTGAAAAGAGGTCACTAATGCAAAAAGAAGTTGCAGCAGCACTTATTTATCCAGCAGTTCTCCTATTTATTACTTTTATAATCGTAGGAATGTTATTGGTTTTTGTAGTACCAAGCGTTGTAGATCAATTTAGTAGTACGAACCAGCAACTTCCTCTGTTAACTCGTTGGTTAATATCTATTTCCGAATTTATATCTGGATCAGGATTGATCCTTGTTTTAATTTTTTGTCTATCTATGTTTTTAGCTTTAAAATTAGGATTTAGAAAAAGAATAAGATTTTTCTTTGATAAAATTTTTCTTTCAATCCCTTATTTAAATACATTTCTAGTACAAGTAGATTTGTCACGTTTTTTAAGCTCACTAAGTATGTTGCGTAATAGCAATACACCTGTAATGGAAGCAATTAATATTTCTCTCAAAACTATTAGCAATGGATCGTTTAGGGAATCCTTGGATTTTCATCTGATAAAAGTTAATGAAGGAGATTCTATTGCTTCATCGTTATCAAGAGTAAAACATGTTCCGCCGTTAGTTAACCAGATGGTAGCAAGCGGAGAGGCAGGGGGCAATTTAGAAAAAATGTTATCCAAGGCAGCTGAATATTTAGACCAAGAATTTCAACAGACTTCAAAGATCTTCATGGGATTTTTAGAACCACTTGTTGTTTTAATCATGGGTGGGCTAGTTGCTGCAATTGTTGCTGCAGTATTATTGCCTTTGATTGATATGAATAATGTTTCACTACTAAACTAATAAATTATGAATAAAAAACAAAATAAAAAAAATACAGAACAAGGATTTAGTTTGATAGAAATCCTCGTTGTTTTACTAATCATTGGTTTGCTAACAACTATGGTTGCTATCAATGTTCTCCCAAGTCAGGATAAAGCTAGGGTGGATAAGGCTAAAGCAGATATTGCAATCTTAGGAAGTGCATTAGAGATGTATAGGTTAGACAGATTTCGCTATCCAAACACTCAAGAAGGCTTAAGATTTCTAATAAATCCGCAATCAAATGATTACTCTAACTCTAGAAATCAAGCATATATTAAAAAACTACCTCAAGATCCGTGGGGAAATGATTATATTTATTTAAGTCCTGGAGATCATGGGGAATATGACCTGTATTCAATGGGAGCAGACGGACAAAGGGGAGGGGAATTATTAAACAAAGATATAGTTAATTGGGATGATCAGCTTGAGTAAATTTAATGAAAAAGGTTTTACTCTTATAGAGGTGCTAGTTTCTTTGGGAATCTTGGCATTTGTAATGTCAGCAGCATTTCAAATTTTTTCTTCAAATGCACAATTGGTAATTAAGATGGAACAAAATACCATGGCTAATTTTGTTGCTGAGAGTGTACTAGTTAACTCTTTCGTTTCAGAAGATGAATTAGATTTTTTGTCAGGTTCTTCTTTGCAAGGCGGTAGAGAGTATCAATGGGAACGAACTATAAATTTTTTAGAAGATGGAAAATCAGCACAAATTCTTATAACTATAAAAGATGAGGAAGATTTACCAATTTATAATCTTATAGGTTTTAAAGTTTTATGAAAAATCAAAAAGGATTCACTCTTGTGGAGCTGCTTGTGGCAATTGGCATAACCGGACTAATTGGTACCTTGTCACTTTCAGGGCTAAACACAAGTCTTAGCATTAATAAAAAAACTCTAGATAGATCAGATTTAATATCAGAATTACAATTAACTGACAGGGTCCTTAAAAGAGATTTACTTCATGCTTTAACAAGAAATTCTAGATTATCTGAAGGTAAAAGACTAAAACACCCTTTATACGGCGAAGTTCTTTTAAGCGAGGAAGTTTTCTTGGCATTTTCAATTCACAGTTCTATTGATTACCAAGATCAAGGAGGATCCATTAGATGGGTAGAATACTCAAAGTCTGATAATCAAATAGTTCGAAATGAATACCTTTTTGCTGATAGAACGGAGGAGACAAAAGTTCTTTCCAGTGTTCTTTTAAATAATGTTGATTCAGTAGAATTAAGTTTTACTAATCAAGATCAATCTTATTTGTCATGGCCGTCGCAAATTAACCAAGGAATAAAGGGCCTTCCTCAAATGGTAGAAGTAACTTTAAAGATTAAATCGTATGGAGATGTATCTATGAGTTACCTTTTAACTGAAGGCTTTCAGGTTTGAGAATTCAATCAAAGAATCAAGGCAGTGTACTAATATTAGTTTTATTAGTAGTTGCAGTGCTCATGTCCTTTGGAACATCATCAACAAGTAAAATACATTCAGATATAAACGAAACAGTTCAGTTAGACAATAATAGCCAAGCATTTTGGTATGCTCTGGGTATGGAGTCTAAAGCTAGCAATTTATTAAAATACAATAATCAAGGCAATAGAGACTCTAATTTCTTAGTTCATTATGGTAATTTACCAATAATCAAATCTGATATTGAAGAGGGCACTATAGAAGGCTCTATTAGAGATCTATCTACTTGCTTTAATGTAAATAGCTTAGTGAAAGTAGATAAGAAAACTTCTTATCTAGTGATTAATCAGCCTTCTGTTGATTTATACAGAAACTTATTAAATGCTTTGATGATTGATGAGTTCCTTCACGATGGTCTTATTTATAGTATGCTTGATTGGATTGATTCTAATGACTTTATGGCTAATTCCTTTGGTGCAGAAGATGACTTCTACACTCGTCTAGATAGTCCTTATAGAACTCCTAATCAGTTAATTCACCACGAGGCAGAGCTTTTTAATATAAAAAATTATGAACCAGAAGTGTTGAATAAAATTCTTCCTTTTATTTGTGCTAAACCAGTAGTAGCAATATCAAATATTAATATCAATACTGTCTCTAAAGAAGAACCAGAAATATTGATGATGATGTTTGGAGAACAGATGTCGCGTGAAGCTGCTTTGAATATACTTCAAGATAGACCGCTCACAGGATTTTATAATAAAGACGATTTTTTCTCACACCCTGAACTTAAAGATTTACTGATTTCAGAAATAATAAAAGAACAAATTAAAACAGAAACAAATTATTTTTTGTTGACCTCAAAATCTATTATTAATGGCCAGCAATTTATTTTGCAATCCACACTTAGTGTTCTCTCAAATGGAAAAGTAAAAGTAATTAAAAGAAATTTAGTTCTATGAATCATCTATTCTTTATTTTATCTCCTGATTTAGACATCTTCTGGGTTATAAAGGATGAGAGAGGAAAAGTAATCCACCAAGGGTCTAAGAAAAATCAAGATGAGCTTGGTATGCTTAACATTAATTCAGCAACAGGATTTGTTTACAACCCTCTAATTTTAAATAAAATCCTTAATGTTCCTCCTGGAAAGCCTAAAGACATTGAAGCTTCTGTGCCTTTCATTTTAGAAGATCAAATATTAAATAATCTAGAAAAATTTCACTTAGTTGTTTCTGATAGAGAAGATATTGGTCAGGTGAAGGTTACGTTAGTTCCGGAAATTGTCATGGATCAAATTAATGCTTATATTCTTAAAAATGAAATAAATATAACAAGTATATTTAATTTTTCTAATTTACTTCATTGCAAACCATCCGAAGGGATATTATCTATATTGGATAAATACGCAATTATAAATTTTGGAAATAAATGGTCTTGGTGTTCAGATTTAGAGAGCATTCTAGGTCTCTTAGATAAAGGATTTAAAGAATTTGATATCACCTCATTTAAGGTCTATACCAATAAAGAAGTTGATGTAGATTGGTTGAGATATTCAGAAATTTTTCCTGAAATTATAAATAAACGGAGCCAAGAAGATTATTTAATCGACCCTACTAGTAACAAGCAAAATAATTTTTTGCAAGGCAGATATCAGCCAAAAATAGAATGGAAGAAATATTTGACCTTATGGCGTTACCCTATAGCTGCTTTAATGTTATTAATAGTTATTCATTTCTTTCAACTATCTTTAAAAATCTTTCAAAACAACTTAATTGCCTCAGAACTTAATGTAAAAGCTGAAGGTTCTTTTTATCAGGTCTTTGACAATACTGATCAAAATTCTAACTTCAAGTTAGCCTTACAGAATAAAATAAAAGAAACTCCCAGATTGAGTAAGAATTCATTTTTGTCTACTTTTAGTAGAATCTCCCAGGTAATAAATCTTAATGAAAATATTTCTATTAATTCTGTGTCTTTTAATGCAGAAAAAGACCTTTTCTTATTAGAAGTAGAATTGGCAAGTTTTGAAGATATTGACTCTCTAAAATCTGTTCTCGATCAGTCCGGCTTTGAAGTGAAAGTTGGCCCTCAAAAAAGGTCAGGATCTTCTATCTTGAGTGAAATGTTTATAACTAAATTACAATGAAAAATCTTTTTAATAATCTAACACGCAGATACCAAACTCTTGTAATTTTTGTGATGGTGTCTGTTCTTTGCTTTACTTTATTTCTATTAAAAAATTTCCTTAACGCTTTATATGAAACATCAACTCAGAATGTAACCCAAGCTAAATATCTTTTAACAGAAGTCCAAAGAACAATATCTATAAATTCTTCAACTAGTAAACTGGCCAAAATTAAAAGAACTTCTTCATTAAGTTCAATTGCAAACAAGCAAGCTAATATCCATAACGTAGTTATAGATAGGGTTGAAGAAGATAATGATGGGAATACTATTTTAAGCATTAATGAGGTTAAATTTACTCATTTTTATGCCTGGTTAGATAGTTTGGAAAAGGAAGAGGGTGTAAGAGTCATTAAAACATCAATTCGACGAAATCAACTTTCTACAGGTAAAAAAGATTTAACAATTAGAGCACAACTAGTTTTATCGTCAAACTAGATGAAGATTAGATATATTTTTTTAACATTACTAATCTTTTTAACCTTAATAATAGGCAGCTTTCCTATGAGGGGTGTAAGCTTATTATTAGATGATTCCAATAAAATCTCATACAAATCAGCTAAAGGATTTTGGTGGGATGGAGAGCTTTTAGATATTTACTTTAAAGATAATTATCTTGGTGATTTACAAGTCAGATTATCTTTATTTGATGTGATAAAAGGAAGGTCAATTTTTTTTATAAAGCTAGAAGGACCCAATATAAACATAAAAGGAAGGCTTGGCAGGTCTTTAGTAGGTACTTATTTGATTGAAGATTTAGATTTTAGTTTAATAAGTAGTAACACAAAAAAACTGAATACTCCTATTTCTTCTACTACTGGTTCTATTAATCAATTATTGTTTAACAAATCTGGATGTTTGAAAGCTATAGGAAAAGCCGAGGCTAAAGTTTTAGATTTGTTTGGAATCTTCTCACAAAATCTTTATGTACAGTCTTCCTTACAGTGTAAAGGGGCATTCTTGGAACTAAAATTTAGTACTTTAAATCCAAATAAGTTAAAAGGTACTTTGTTAATTGATCCATCTATGAAATACACAATGGAAGCAAGCTCAGAAAGGGTGTCATCAAAAATTAAAGAGTTAGGTAAATTCCGACTAGACTTAGATCCTTCTATAAAAGCTAAAGGGAATCTTGTAGATTTAATAAATTATTTATGAAAAAAATTCTCAGAATGAAACTACGGTTAGAAAAAAATTGACCTTTATGCATTTCTGTAGTCAAAATGAATATTGTATATGTGTGGAAGGTTTACTATTAGAAATACCTCGGTGTTTCAGACTCAATTTGGCGGAGAAGAGATAACCCCTAGTTTTAATATAGCTCCAGGCCAAAAAATAGCTGTCATGACTGAGAAGTTACATTATATTAAATGGGGTTTTACCCCGTTCTGGGCTGAAAAACCTTTTAATTTAGTCAATGCCAGATCAGAAACTTTATCTACTAAACCTTCTTTTGAGAATTCAGGTAGGTGCTTAATACCTGCTGATGGCTGGTATGAATGGAAAGGAGAAGGAGATAAAAAAATTCCCTTCTTTCATCATCTTGATGGCGAAGCTTTTTGTTTTGGTGGTGTCTATGGAGGTTATAGAGGAGAGGTGGGTTGTGCGATTGTCACAACTAGTGCCGTTGGACATCTTAAGCATATACACGAAAGAATGCCTTATATAGTGCAGAGAAGTCATTATAAAGATTGGCTTCAAAGCAATGAATTAATTTCTTTTGACGAAGTAATCTCAAACAAGATAGAATTTTATCCAGTCTCAACTTATGTAAATAATCCAAACCATAATGATAAAAATTGTGTATTTGAAGTTCAGTATTAATTTAGTAAGCAGCTAAATAAGCAAGTGAAGCTCTTTTTGTTTCATTCACAACTCTCGGACTAATTAACCCTTCTTCTGAAAAGCCTTGAGATAATAGTGAAACAATAATGCTAAGAATATTAGATAGTCTTTCGTTATTTGTTTTAGTACTTTTTTGATTTATTTTTTTAATTACCTCTGCAGCTAAAAGATTTTTTGAATACATTGAGAGTTCTGATTTTGTAGGCAGATCACGACTTAAGAAAATAATTGACGAACCTTTTTGCTCATTTAAATAGATGCTTAATAGATCAATAATTAGATTTATAAAATCCGATGATTTATTAAAATCAGCATTAAGCATGTTGGCATCTAACATATCTAAAAGCTTATTAAGATGTTGTTCAGATAATGCATATAAAATGGCTAGATTACTTGGAAAGAATTTATATAGAGAAGACCGTTTCAAACCAGATAATTTTGCAATCTCTTTAATGGTTACAGCGTGTATGCCCTTTTCAGTAAGAATTAAATCAGCAGTTTGAAGTGCATTCTTATAACGTTTAAGACTTCTATCTTGTTTAGGTATGTTAGGTGTGTGAATCTCTAAGACCATATCTTTGACTTTATTCTCCAAAAAAGACTATATATTTTATTTCATACCTAAGCTTAATAAAATGAAAATATTATATCTATTTTTTTCCGATAATTTTCAATCTCTTCCTGGGGTAATTTTTCCTTGTTAAGTTTTAAATCCTATTTTTTTAGTTGGCTGTTGAATGATATTTATCCTTCTGATTTTTTGCCATTTTTGTTAATGTGTATGCCCTTAGTCATTCTATTCACAGCCCTAGCTGGTAAAAGATTGATGGATCAACAATAAACTAAAATAAAGAAATAAATATGAAAGAATTACAAAATTTAAATCTTGATAATTATTGGATTCCTTTTACACCAAATAGAGAATTTAAATCTGATCCTAGACTATTAGTAGCATCAGAAGGAATGTACTACGAAACTCAAGATGGAAGAAAGGTCTTAGATGCTATAGCAGGTTTATGGTGTTGCAATGCAGGTCACTGCCATCCTAAGATTGTCAAAGCCGTACAGGATCAGGTAGCAATTCTTGATTATGCTACGGCCTTTAATATGTCGCACCCAAAAGCTTTTGAATTGGCAGAAAAAATAGCTGATTTGACTCCTGACGGTTTAGATAAGATTTTTTTTGGAAATTCAGGTTCTGAAGCCGTTGAGACCGCTCTAAAAGTAGCCTTGGCTTATCACGTAGCAAAAGGAGAAGGGCAGAGAACAAAATTCATTGGAAGAGAAAAAGGCTATCACGGCGTTAATTTTGGTGGAGTTTCAGTAGGAGGTATTACTCCTAACAGAAAGTCTTTTGGTCCTCTATTACCTGGAATAGATCATTTGCCTCATACCTTAAATTTTAATGAGATGGCTTTTTCAAAGGGTCAACCTACATGGGGACTCCATCTTGCAGATGAGTTAGAAAACATTTTAGTTTTACAGGATCCATCAACAGTAGCAGCAGTTATTATTGAGCCGGTTACAGGTGCGGGAGGCGTCATTGTTCCTCCAGTAGGATATCTGGAGAGAATTAAAGAAATATGCACCAAGCACAACATCTTATTAATTTTTGATGAAGTCATTACTGGATTTGGACGCTTGGGAGACTCTTTTGCCGCCAACCGTTTTGACGTAACTCCAGATATCATCACAATGGCTAAAGGTCTAACAGGAGCAGTTGTACCTATGAGCGCTGTTGCTTTTAAGAATGAAATACACGATAGCATTATGCAAGGACCAGAGAATATGATCGAATTATTTCATGGTTATACATACTCGGGGCATCCCGTTGCTGCAGCTGCTGGTTTAGCAACACTTGAAGTTTATGAAGAGGAAGGGTTGTTTCAAAAAGCAAAAGAACTTGAGCCTATTTTTGAAGAAGCTATTCATAGTTTAAATGGTGAAGATCAAGTAGTTGATATAAGAAATATTGGATTGATGGGTGCTGTGCATTTCAGGTCAGATCCAATTCCTGCTACAGAGTTTGCTTCAAAAGTTTTTCAGCATTGTTATGAAAACGATGTGATGGTTAGGTTTTCAGGTGAATTTTTAATCCTCTCTCCATCTTTAATTGCAGAACCTCAGCATATTGAAATAATTATTGAAGCATTAAAAAAGGCTATACGCAGTATAGCTTAAGGATTGAATAAAAAATGAGTTTACCTGAATGGTTTGTCTCTGCTATTAATAGCAAGCCAGAGAATCATTTCGTCAAGGTTGACGGTGCCAAAATTCATTACGCTCTATGGGGAGATTCAACAAAACCAGGATTATTTTTCGTTCATGGTTATAGTGCGAATGCTAATTGGTGGGATTTTATAGCACCACATTTTTTAGATAACTATTCTATTGCAGCAATTAATTTATCTGGAAATGGGGATAGTGAGCACAGAGGAGAATACTCGCAAGAGTCGTATGCAAGAGAGTTAAAAGCTGTTTGTGAAGATCTAAATTGGAGTTCAGCAAGTTTTATTGCCCATAGTATGGGGGGTTCAATTTCTTTAAAAGCTACTTCATTTTTTCCTGAAATATTTAATAAATTAATCTTACTTGATTCTATCGTAGTCTTACCTCCAGATAAGATCAGATCAATGGGTAAATCTATGATACGGGCTGATTTCATTTATGAGAGCCTCGAAAGCGCAATAGAAAGTTTTAGGTTAATACCGCCACAACCATGCAGGAATGATTACATTCTTAAATATATTGCTAAAAATTCTTTTAAAGAAAATTCTGAAGGGTGGCAATTAAAGTCAGATGGAAAGATGATGAAGTCTTATCAATCTTCTGATTTAACAGATATTCTTATGTCTCCAGCGTGTCCTGTTTACCTTGTCTATGGTTTAATGAGCCAAATTTTTCCTGCGGAGTTGGTTGAATATACTAAGTACGTCGGAAATTTACCTGACGATAGGGTTGTAGGTGTTCCGGGAACAATGCATCATCTTTTTATTGACGATCCTTTAAAGGTTGTAGAAGAATTAAAAAAAATACTAGGAGTAGTTTAATGAGTGAAGGACCAGAAAAGGCTATTAAGGAGATTACTAAAGGGTTCTCAAAGCACGGATATATATGTAGCAAGCAAATTGCCACTGCAGTTTACCTTGCTTCACAATTAGAAAAACCAATTTTAATAGAAGGCCCTCCTGGTGTTGGAAAAACAGAGCTAGCAAATACAGCAGCTTTACATTTCGAGAAAGAAATAATTAGATTGCAATGCTACGAAGGTCTAGATGAGTCAAAAGCACTTTATGAATGGAGATATGGAAAACAGCTACTTTACACCCAAATTCTAAAAGAACAAATGCAAGAAGTCCTAGAAGGTGCGAAAGGACTCAAAGAGTCTTTAAACCGCCTTATGGATTTCGAAGATATATTCTTTTCAGAGGATTTCCTTGAATCACGACCGCTTTTACAAGCCCTCACGAATGAGGATGGCGCCGTTTTATTGATAGATGAAGTAGATAAGGCAGATGAAGAGTTTGAAGCCTTGTTATTGGAAATTCTTTCAGAATTCCAAATATCTATACCTGAACTTGGGGTTAGAAAAGCCACGGTTAAGCCTTTGGTTATGTTAACAAGTAATAATAGTAGAGAAATAGGCGATGCGTTAAAAAGACGCTGTCTTCACTTGTATATACCATTTCCTGAAGCAAAATTAGAAAGACAAATAATACAAGCCAGGGTCCCAGAAATTAAAAAATCTTTACAGAAACAACTGGTAGATTTTGTTCAGGGCATAAGAGAACTTGATTTAAAGAAGCACCCAGCAATTAGTGAAACTATTGATTGGGCGAAGACGCTCATTTTACTAAACAGCGAGGAATTAGATGCTGAATTAGCCACAAATACTTTGAATGTTTTATTAAAACACCAACAAGATATAGATGTTGTTGCTAAAGAAGTTCCAAGATTAATTTCAGATTCTATGGGGTCACCAAGTGGAAAGAGTCTTAACTGATTTTGTCAAAGCTCTTAGAAACGCTAATGTAAGAGTTTCTCCTGCAGAGACCTTAGATGCAATGGAGGTCATAGACAGAGTGGGTTATGGGAATAAAAAACTCCTTAAGAGAACTTTATCTATAGTTTTACCAAAGACACCAGAAGAAAAAGACAAGTTTAGCTCTTGTTTTGATGATTTCTTTACTGATGAGATTAAAACTCTAAAAGTAATAGATTTGCCCAGTCAAGATCAAGAAGGCAGCGAGAGCAATTCAGACCTTGCCAATACTCTATTGGAAGGATCTCAAGCAGAAATAATGTTAGCTATAGCTGACGCGGGAGAAAAATCAGAAATTAGAGAGATAAAATACTTTACCCAACGGTCTGTTTTTACAAGACGAATTTTAGAACAAATGGGAGTGGGAAAGTTAGAAGATGAAATTATGTTAATGGGACAACAGAATGATGGCGATGTTCCTTCTGATTTAGAGCAACAACTAAGGTCTCATCTAACAGGTTTAAGAGAGCGAGTTTCCGATTTTGTGCAGCAACAATTTTTATTACATGGAGATGTATCAGGTGAACAATTAAGAGAGCAAGTTTTTAAGTCTATGAATATGGCCCAGATTGATAGATCTTATCTGCATGAAGTCCATTCATTAGTTAGAAGAATGGCAAAAAAATTAGCAAATATGCATTCCAGAAGAAGAAAAAATTTCCGAAGGGGCAAGCTTGATATTAGAAAGACACTAAGAGATAACTGGGTAAACCAAGGCATTTTATTTAATTTAAAGTGGTCGTATAAAAAATTAGATCGACCTAAGATTTTAGTAATTTGCGATGTCAGTGGTTCAGTGGGAGCATATGCTCGCTTCATGTTAATGTTTTTATTTAGTCTTACAGAAGTTGTTTCTAAAATAAGAGCATTTGTTTTTTCTTCAAACTTAGGTGAAGTAACACAAGATTTTAAAGATGCGCAATTAGAACCTGCAATAGAAAAAGCTCTGCAAAAACACGGAGGAGGTTCCACAGATTATGGACAAGCACTTTCAGATTTTATTAGCATTTGTTTGGATGATATTGATAAAAAAACAACTGTTGTAATATTAGGTGATGCAAGAAATAACTTTGGCCCAGAAAAAACACATTTAATGAAATTAATTTTTGAACGCGCCAAACAAGTCTACTGGTTAAATCCTGAAGGTAAATACCGTTGGAATACTGGAGATTCAGTTATGACAAATTATTCAGCTTATTGCACTAAGGTCTTTCAATGTGGATCTATAGATCAACTTGAAAGAGTCATAGCAACCCTTTTAAGAACAGCGATTTAACAATCCTTAAAGATTTTAAGTTTCAGTGTTATTATTAAATTAAAAAAGAATATCTATGAATAAATTATATAAAACTCTCCTTTGTATAATGTTTGCTTTATCTTTAAGTGCCATTCAATCTCATAACTTAGAGAAAGCAATAAGTAGCAGTGACAGGTCAGCTACTAATATTACAAGAGATATGTCGAGGCATCCTCATGAAACCCTAACATTCTTTGGAATAGAGTCTAATATGACGGTTGTAGAGCTTTCACCAGGAGGAGGTTGGTATACAGAAATATTAGCAAACTATATACATTACCCCGGAACACTTATAGCTGCTCATTTTAATCCTGAATTAGGTGATTATTATGCAAAATCAAGACAAAAGTTTAATAATAAAATAGATTCAAATCCAATGTATGGGAGAGTTGAGTTAGTTAACTTGGATTCAGAACTTGCTGAATCTAATTCTATTGATGCTGTTATAACTTTTCGTAATCTACATAATTGGCTAGGACCTCAAATGGATTTAATTTTTCTTAACTCTTATAAAGCACTCAAGCCAGGGGGGATCTTTGGTGTGGTTGAGCATAGGGCAAAACCTGGTACTTCCGTTGAAATAATGAAAAAGAGCGGTTATGTAACAGAGGCTTTAGCTATAGAAATTGCTACTAAACATGGATTCCAGTTAGTTTCGAAATCTGAAATCAATGCCAATCCAAATGATACTAAAGATTATAAGAAAGGCGTTTGGACTTTACCGCCTACTTTTAGACTTAAAGAGGAAGACAGGCAAAAATACGCTGCAATAGGGGAAAGTGACAGAATGACTCTACTTTTTACAAAACCTAAACATCAATAATATACAAGATATTATTCTTAGATTTTAATGCCATTACTTTTAGCGAACGGATATCTTTCAATTTTTTTAAACGAACCCAATTAAAAGCATCTACAGAATTCTTTTCTATGATAGGAAGAGTTAACAGGTATATTCTTCTTAGGTTATCGTTTATCTCTTCAGGCTTCCAATAAAGCTTATGAGACATTTCACTATGACCTTTAATTATTAAACCAATAATTTCAGTTAAATCTTTATCTACAGATAAATTAGTAAAATCTTGAATCTGACCATTTAATGTCTGACATAGAAAGATTGATTCAGGTTTACTAAGATGGCTTAAAGCTTCAATTTTATGTGAAATATTCTTTAAAGCATCTTCTTTATTTAATTCAGCATTAATTAATCTCACAATTGTATTTTACTTAAAACCATTTAAGTTGTTAGATGTAATATGATCTTATGAAAATTGAAGATAATAAATATACTGAGCATTCTAAAAGAGTTGCGAAAAGAACTCAGAATGTTGCAAAAAAAACTGAAGAAATTTCTTTAGAAGTTATGTCTATACTACAAAAATGGCTTGATGACGTATTGACGCCGTTTAAGGAAGAAAAAAAAAGCGACCATTTAAAGAAATAATAACTCTCGTTTAGATAATTCAATAGTTTATTTTGTAAGGTAAATTCTATTTTTTAGTTCTTTTTTAAACAAATTATAATTTAATTTACGTAAGCACCTAAGGCACCTACACTATCATTTAATATAAATTAGAAAATTCTAAGAGGACAATTATGAAAAATTTATTTTCAGTAGAAGGAAAAGTTGCATTGGTAACAGGTGGCTCAAGAGGGATAGGAGAAATGATAGCTGCTGGTTATCTTGCAAACGGATCAAAGGTCTATATTAGTTCGAGAAAGGCAGAAACTTGCGATGCAACTGCAGCCAGACTGAGTAGTGAATATGGGGGAGAGTGTATATCGATACCTGCTGATCTCTCAAATCTAGAAGGTATAAATAATTTAGTTTCAGAAATAGCTTTAAAGGAAGATTCCTTAGATATCTTGGTTAATAATGCAGGCGCCTCTTGGGGCGAGCCAATAGAAGAGTATTCGGAAAAAGGTTGGGATAAGGTAATGGATACTAATGTAAAAGGAGTGTTCTTTTTAACCCAAAAATTATTACCTCTACTAAAAGCTTCTGGAAGTGCTGAAGATCCTGCTAGAGTCATCAACATAGGATCTATCGATGGAATTAAAACAGGGCTTTTTGATGCTTTTGCTTACGGTCCTTCAAAAGCAGCATTACATCATTTAACGAGAGTTTTAGCAGCAAGTCTTGTTAGAGACCATATAATTGTTAATGCAATAGCCCCAGGTCCTTTCCCGACTTGGATGTTAAGTACTGGCGTAGGTTCAGGAGGAGATATAGATATTGATTGGAGTATCGTGGGAGATCAAAACCCAAGAGGAAGAGTAGGAACTTTAGAAGACATTTCAGGATTGGCAATCTTTTTAAGTTCGAGGGCGGGTGCTTATACAGTTGGTCAAACTATAACTTGTGATGGAGGTGTTGTAGCAAGTTCATAAGAAAAAATTATTGACTACATAAGATATTGGTTGTCTGGTTTTTTTGCTTTAAGAGGATAGAATAATTTTAAAAGGAGAAAATTTAAAATGGTAAAAGGATATTGTGATGAAAGATTTGTAGAAGCTAAGAAAATTTTTGAAGAGAGTATTGCATCAGGTTTTGAACTGGGCTGTGCTATTACATTAGAAATTAAAGGTAAAGTTGTTCTTGATTTGTGGGGCGGTTATGCAAACCTTGATAAAACAGAAGAATGGAAAGAAGACACCATTGTTAATGTGTTCTCAACAACAAAAGGAATGGCTGCAATTTGTTTGCTGCAACTGGTTGAAAAAAGCTTAGTTGATCTAGACGCTCCAGTTTCAAGATATTGGCCAGAATTTGCTGCAGGTGGTAAGGAATCAATACCAGTTAGATATCTAATGTGTCATAAATCAGGCCTGTGTGGTGTTAGAGAGCCTCTTGAGAAAGGATCTTTTACTGATTGGGAATTAATCTGTTCAGAGTTAGCAAAACAAAAACCTTTTTGGGAGCCTGGAACAGCTCATGGATATCATGCTATTACTTACGGCCATCTTGTTGGCGAAGTTGTAAGAAGAGTATCAGGAAAGACGATAGGTCAATATTTTAGTGAAGAAATAGCCAAGCCTTTAAACCTAGATTTTTGGATAGGGTTACCAGAAGATAAATTTAGCAGAATTACGGATATACAGCCGGATAAGCCAGGACTCCTGCAAAAAATATTAATGCCTATTTTATCAATACTCCCAAGGTCTCTAGCACCGGGTTTTCTTAGAATGTTACTAGACTTTATGGATCCAACAACCCCCGCAGGTGCCGCGTTTAATAATCCCAAGATGTCTATGGAAAGTGGCGATATGGAAGCAAATACATCAAAGTGGAGGAAAGCAGAAATACCTGCAGCTAATGGCCATGGAACTGCTCGTTCTTTAGCAAAGATCTATGGAGCTTTAGCAAACGGAGGATCAAGAGATGGCATTCATGTGCTTAATCCAGAAACTATAGAAATGGCCAGACAAACTGAGTCTGATGGTAAAGACTTAGTTTTAGGACAATTGCACACACGTTTTGGTTTAGGTTTTATGCTTGGTACTGAAGATGTAAGCATGGGACCTAATAAAAACGCAATGGGACATGGAGGAGCTGGAGGTTCTTTAGGATTTGCGGATCCCGATAATCAGATATCACTAGGGTTTACAATGAATCAAATGCACCCTGGTATTACAGCGTGGAAGACTGCCACAGATGTTGCTGAATCAGTTTACAAAACACTAAATATTATTGAATGAAGGCAGTATCTTATTCAGAAGGTAAAGTTTTTACTGCTGACATAGAAAGACCAAAAGGAGATGGAGTTTTAGTAAATATTAGCTCGGCTGGAATTTGTGGAAGTGATTTGCATTTACTAAATGCTGGCGTGCATGCTCCTCATGTAGCAGGCCATGAAATAGCAGGTTTAACTTCAAATGGAATACCTGTAGCTATTGAACCAATAATATCTTGCCAATCTTGCGATAGTTGTACGAAGGGAGACTATCACCTGTGTAAAGAAGAATTTTATGGAATGGGAATGAGTATAAATGGTGGTATGACTGAACAGATAATCGTTCCTGAGCATTGCTTAGTGCCTTTAGATAAAAAGATATTTCTAAAAGATGCATGTTTAATAGAACCACTTGCAGTGGCTTTGCATGGATTTATAAGAACTAACACTAAATCAGATCATAGAGTTGCGGTTATAGGTAGCGGCACCATAGGCCTTGCTGCTGTAGCTGCAGCTAAGTTTATAGGTTGTAAAGTTGATTTACATGCACGTTATGATCATCAAAAAGAAGCTGGTGAAAAATTAGGCGCAGGTTCTTTAGAAGGTCTTTACGACCGAGTTTTTGACTGTGTAGGAACTAAAGAGACGCTTAATCTTAGCGTGCGTACAGCAAAACCTGGATCTTGGGTAGTTCTATTAGGAATACCCATGGAAGGCATAGTGCTTCCAGGTATGAAAACAATAATGAATGAGATTAAACTTTTCCCTTCAATTATGTATGGAGCTTCTTCTGGAATTAAAGACTTTGAGCAAGCCGCAAAATTATTAGCTTTGAACCCTGATATAGGTAAGACAATGATAACCCACAGATTCTCTTTGGAAGATTCAAAAGAAGCATTTAGAGTTGCTCAAGATAAAAGTTCTAAAAGCATAAAAGTAGTATTTGACCCAAAAGCATAATTTTAAAAATTTAAATGGTAATAGAAATTAAACTACTTTTCTGCAATACAAAAGGTGTTAGATGTTTGGAGCAGTAATTAATAAATACGGCGATACCTCTGTATTAGAATACAACGACTTGTTAGAAGAACCTAAACCAAAGGCTAATCAAGTGCTAGTAGAAATACGTGCATCCTCTATAAATCCAATAGATTTAATGAAACGACAAGGTTATGGTAAAGCAATTTTTGAGAAGCAAAGATCAGCTTCTTTCCCATGGATACTTGGATCTGATTTTGCAGGTATTGTTAAGGAAGTAGGAACTAAGGTTTCTAAATTTTCTAAGGGAGATGAAGTCTGGGGTTGCACTTCTCATGCGAATCATGGTTGTTACGCACAGTATGGTGTTTTTGATTTGAATGAAATAGACTTTAAACCTACTAATATTTCCTTTAATGAAGCTGCTTCTCTTCCTTATGTAGCATTAACAACTTGGGCTGCTTTAATAAGATGGGCTTCACTAAGACCACAAGATATAAAAAATAAAAAAGTATTAGTACAGGCAGGTGCTGGCGGAGTTGGAACTTTTGCTATTCAACTTTTTAAATCATGGAATTGCGAGATTGCCACTACATGTAGTAATCATAATTATGATTTGGTAAAGAGTTTAGGAGCAAAGACTGTAATTGATTATTCCAATGAAGATTTTTCAAATATGCTTAAAGATTATGACATTGTATTGGATTGCGTTGGTGATCTCGGTGGAGAAAGTTTCATGAAAAAGTGTATTCAGGTTCTTAAACAGGAAAATACATCTCATTACATAACTCTTAATCACCCTTTTGTTAGAACCCTTGATGATAAAGGAGTTTTATTAGGTTTGCCCCATGCACTTTATTTAAGACAGAAATTAAAAAGGGAACAAAGACCTATAAATATTCATTGGTCATTATTTCGGCCCAGTTTATCTGGTTTGCAAGAACTTAATAAGCTTGTTTCAGAAGAAGTAGTAAAGCCTGTGGTTGATTCAATTTTTGGACTTAAAGAAATAGTCTTGGCGCATGATAAGGCAAGTACAGGTCATGCAAGTGGAAAAGTAGTAATACAAAATATTAATGACTAATTTAAGTGTTAATGTTAATAAAATTGCTTGGTTAAGAAATGCCAGAGAGGGCAGCAGGCCAAATTTAGTAGAGCTTTCTAAAATAATAATAGACGCTGGTGCAAATGGGATAACAGTTCATCCTAGACCTGATATTAGACATATAAGACCTAACGATGTTAGTGATTTAAGGACTTTAACTAAAACAAATGCTCTAGAATTAAATATTGAAGGTAATCCATTTTCTAAACCTTCTAGTATTTACCCAGGTTTTATGCAGCTTATAAAAGAATTAAGACCAGAACAATGTACTTTTGTTCCAGATAACGATCATCAGTTAACTTCAGACCATGGTTGGAATTTATTTAATGAAAACAATAACTTAAAAGAATGTATTAATGAGGCTAATAAACTAGGAATAAGAGTAAGCCTATTTATGGATCCTGATAAAAGTCAGATAGAGAAGGCAAAGGATATAGGTGCGGACAGAATAGAGCTTTATACAGGTCCTTATGCTGATACGTTTTTTGATAAAAATAAACGAATTAATAATTTATCAGCCTATTCTGACGCTTCGCTGTTCGCAAAATCAATAGACTTAGGAGTAAATGCGGGCCATGATTTAGACCAGATAAATTTAAAAGAATTTTTATTAAATGTAGAGGTTGATGAAGTCTCAATAGGGCAGGCTCTTATATCTGATTCCTTAAGAGATGGTCTAGAGGCAACAGTTAATAAATATTTATTAATATGCAACGACAAGCTTTAGATTTTCTTATTTGGTGACAGAAAGAATCAAAGGCTGGTTGAATTTTATGTAGGCGACTATAATAAGTATAATAAGTCTATAACGATACTAGACAACTATGACGATACTAGACGAATTAGACGAACAAGTTAAAGCAAACCCTATTTTGCTTTACATGAAGGGTTCACCTGAAGCACCCCAGTGCGGTTTCTCTTCTAAAGCTTCACAAATATTAATTGCTTGTGGAAAACCTTTTTCCTTCGTAGACATTCTTTCGAACCCACAAATAAGAGCTAATCTACCTGAATATTCTGACTGGCCTACTTTTCCTCAGCTCTTTGTGAATGGAGAGTTGGTAGGAGGAAGCGATATCTTATCGGAACTACACGAAAGCGGAGAACTCCAAAAAATAATTGACGAAGTTGATATAAAAGATTAAAAATCTTTATTGAACTTGCCTTATCCTTGTACAACTGTTAAGAATAGGCTCCTAAATCTTTTTTAGAGGTAAATATGCATAAAGTTATACCACCATTTGAACTTGATGAACTAGCAATCAAGAAAGCAATAGCATTTGGATCAGTAGTAGCAATATCAGCAATGGAGAGCGGTCAATTAATTGCTGATGATACTGAAGCAGATAATGTCGAAGAAATTGTTGTTACCGCTACAAAAAGAGAATCAAAAATAGAAGATCTTCCTATGAGCGTGCAGGCTATAACAGGATCTCGTTTAGACAATGCAGGTGTTAACGATTTTATGGACTACGCTGAGCTGATACCTTCTCTTTCTTATATTCAATATGGACCCGGCAGGTCTGCCTTTTATATTAGAGGTACTTCTGACGGCAACTTTGGTAATTTAGCAGGACCCAATACAACAGTTGCAATGTATCTTGATGAGTCTCCAATTAATACAGTTGGGCTGAATCCTGATTTACATATCTATGACATGGAAAGAATTGAAGTTCTTAATGGCCCTCAAGGTACTTTGTATGGATCCAGCGCTCAAGGTGGAACCGTTAAACTGATAACCAACAAGCCTCAAAGAGAAGAATTTGAAGCAGGGTTCGAGGTAGATGCATCTGGAGGAAAAGAGGCAGCTAATAGTGATAGTTTTGAAGGTTTTATAAACATTCCTCTATCAGATAGTCTTGCTGCAAGAGTTTCAGCTTACAGTGTTAATGAAGGCGGTTTTATTGACTTAGTTGGCGGCACTAAAACCTTTTCAGCTAGCAACTATTCTGTTCCTCTGTTAGGTGAATCAAATCATAATGAAAGCACAGTTGAGGGTTATAGAGCCTCTTTTAAAGCATGGATTAATGATAATCTCACTGCAACGCTTACGCATATAAATCAGGAGTCTAAAACTATCGGGAGTTGGGACCATCAACCTGATACTTTGGGTGACTTAAAAAGCAGTAAAGTTATTGGAGAGTTTACGGACGACGAATGGAATCAAACAAGTCTAACGCTGGAAGGTAGCTTTAATGATACTTCTTTTACTTATGCTGGTACTTTCTTCGATAGAGATGTTAGATATTTGTGGGACTATAATGACTACGTTGAATATTATAATTTAGATAGTCCTGCTACAAATGGATTTGGTTATAACAGCTACTACACGTGTGATTACTATTCGTATTATTACTATGGGACTTTTGAGGGCGCCTGTAATGATCCAACTATGTGGGCAGATTATTCTCTAGATATGGAGAGGGAAACTCACGAGCTAAGGTTTAACGGAGGAGAAGAAGGCGATAGATTGCAATGGTTGATAGGAGTCTTTTACGATAAATTAGAAAATCCTTATAAATACACTTATAAATGGCCTGGAATGCAAAGTTACTATTCTGATGGTACATGGAATGGAACAGGAATTGCAGGAAGAGAGGGCATATGGTGGGAAGCTGATAACTTAAGGGAAGACGAAACAAAAGCTATTTATGGAGAGATGACTTACGCTCTAACCGATAAAACTGCTATAACTGTTGGATTAAGATCTTTCGATTCTGAGCTTCATTTTGATGCCCAAGATGGATATTTTGGTGGTTTTGGAACAGCTTTCTATGGACACGAAGCTGATAGAATAGAAAAGGATAGCGGAATTTCACCAAAAGTTGCTTTAGCTCATCACTTAGATAACGGCGGTTTGTTATATTTAAACTATTCACAAGGTTACAGACCTGCAGGCACGAATAGAACAAACAAAAATAGTGACGCGGCACCTTTATACTATGATTCAGATGAATTAAATAATTATGAAATTGGTTATAAATACACCAATGCAGATGGAACACTTAGATTTAATAGTGCTTATTACCTTATGAATTGGGAAGATATGCAAACAGCGGTCTATGATAGAAATTTAGCTACAATCCAGTTCAATACAAATATAGGTGATGCTGTAATCCAGGGCATAGAAACAGATCTAACTCTTTTAACTGAAAACGGTTTTACAATTATTGCCGGTGCTACTTTTACAAATCCTGAATTAGACGATAATTTTATTCTTAGTGGAGTTATACAAGCAACTCCAGGAACTCAATTAGCCAATGTATCTAAACATAAACTTTCCTTAGCTATTAATAAAGAATTCCAGATTGCAAGTGGAAGAGAAGGCTATTGGGATCTTAGCCTTTCAAGAACAGGTAAAAGAAAATCGTCCTTAACGAATCCTATAGATCAGGGTGCTTATACTTTAGGAAATTTTTCCGTTGCTTTAGAAGGTGATAAATGGGCTGGTGTTCTTTATGTAGATAATTTTTTTGACACAAGAGCAGTTATTTGGGAATACTCTGGATATAGACCTGAAACTAAATTTACTAACAGACCTCGTGAGGTGGGGTTAAGATTAAAGTATAAATTTTAAGATCTTTTTTTAATTAGATTATTTAGTTCCCTTATATAGCTTGGCCTTGTTCTACAGCAGCCACCGATAATGGTTGCTCCTAAATCAATCCATTTCTCTACTTCATTTGCATAGTCTGATTCATTTATCTGCATACGCGAATCTCTTTGATCATCTTCAGCTTGGTTATTAATATTAAAATTTTCAGAAAAGGCAATTATATTTTCAGCATTTGCGTAACCACCGATAGGTTTTTTCGTTAAGTCAGATAAGGTTTTGATTGCTTCTGCTGCTAAATTAGCTCCGCAGCAATTTATAAGAAAAGCATCAGCTTTGAGTTCTTGTAAATCTAAGAAAGCTGATTTTATATTTTCTCCACTAGGTAAGGTGTTCCTTCTATTGCCTTGCAAGGTCCAACTCACCCAAATTTTAGCATTAGACTGTTGGATCGAGCTGAGAGCACATTTTGCTTCTAAAGAACTAGACATAGTTTCACAAATAATTATATCCACTTCATTTTCTAGAACACTTGCTAATTCAGAATAATATTCAACCATTTCGCTTTCTGGAAGAATTAAATCAGCCCTATAGCTAGTCTCCAGAGGAGCTAAGGATCCAGCTAACAAAGTATTCTTACCAGATTCTTTTATTGCTTCTTTGGCTATGTCCACCGCCTTGAGGGTTAAATCTTCCAGTTGGTCTGAAATATTATTTCTAGCCAATATGGGCTGAGTTACAGCATAGTTATTTATTGTTATGTAGTTCGATCCAGCTTCTATGTAATCTAAATGAATTTTCCTTATTACTTCAGGGGCTTTAGTAATTGCTAAAGCAGACCAGATATCATCTACGTGAGAAGGTACTTCAATACCCCTGAAGCGTAATTCACTGCCCATGCCTCCATCACCCAAGATTATTTCATTCATAATGCTTCCAATAAGTAGTCTAATACAAGATTAGGGTTTTCTACCATTAATGAATGACCCGAGCCTTTAATTTCTTTTACCAACACAGATTTAAAATTTTCTATTAAATCCTTTGCTTTGTGCTTTGGCGTTAAGTAGTCATTTTCTCCCAGGATTAATAAAGTCTTTGCATTAACTTCTTTAGCTCTATCTAAACCGCTAACAAAGTTAGAACAGGCAAGAAGGTCTTTAAAAATAACATTTTTACTTGAACGTTGCATTAATCGTCTTGTTCCTTCAGTCATCCACATACCAGGATTTTTATTATTACCTATCCTCGCATCTTCACTGAAGCTCATGAAGGTTAAGATATCAATTGCGCCTGGGTCATTATTCTTAGCTAGATTTAAAAGTGCTTCTGAAACTGCCATTGGAAAGGCTGTCCCAATCATAACTAGATTATTAACGCGATTTGGTTGTGCAGCCGCAGTTTCTAGTGCTATTAAGGAGCCCATGCTGTGTCCAACGATAGAAAATTTATCTACATTACGTGAATCCAGGTAATTTAATAAGCGAGCAGATAATAACTCAATAGAATCTAAAAGAGGTCCTTTGCTTTTGCCATGTCCTGGAAGATCAATAGATAAAACATCTCTTCCATGCCGCAAAAAATATCTAGCAAACAGAGTCCAGACCGTATGATCCATACCAGTTCCGTGTACAAATACTATTGGATTTTTCTCTCCTTGTAGCCCTTGAGAGCCTGAAAAAACATGCATAATTTAAATGCTTTTAATGGCTGCTTTTAACCCAATTTCTAGATCTTCTTTTAAGTCTTCAACATCTTCCAGCCCTACAGATAGCCTTACAGTTCCTTCAGAGATTCCGGCTTTCTCTAGAGCTAAAGCGTCCATTCGATGGTGGGTTGTACTAGAAGGGTGAATAACCAGCGATTTAGAATCACCAACATTGGCTAAATGTGAAAAAATATTAAGATTTTCTATAAAAGCTTGCCCTGCTTTTTTACCACCTTTTAATTCAAACGTAAAAACTGCTCCACACCCATTTGGTAGAATTTTCTGAGCAAGTTTATAATCTGGGTGACTTTCAAGTTCTGGGTAGCTAACACTAACCACAGCATCGTGTTTATTTAAGAAACTAACTATTTCTCTAGTTGTTTGTATATGCCTATCCATTCTTAATCCAAGGGTTTCAATGCCTTGCAGTATTAAAAAGGCTGTATGTGGGCTCATACAAGCTCCAAAATCTCTAGCCCCTTCTTTTCTAGCTCTGTTTATGAAGGCAGCAGGTCCAAATTCTTCTGTAAAGATCATGTCATGGAAACCCCTATAAGGTTTGGACAGTTGAGGAAAATTATTATTTTGATCCCATATAAAATTTCCACTATCAACAAGCAAGCCTCCGATAACTACTCCATGCCCTGATAGGAATTTTGTTGCCGAATGAAATACAAGATCGGCACCATGTTCGATTGGTTTCATTAGATGGGGAGTCGTAAAAGTTGAGTCAACCAAGAGAGGAATTTGGTTCTCATGGGCTAGGTTCGAAATTTGTTTAATGTCCATAACATCCAATCCTGGATTTCCTAGTGTTTCCCCAAAAATGAGTCTAGTGTTGCTTTTAATATTTTCTTTTACAGCATCTAAATCTCTGAAATCAACAAAAGCAGTTTCTATGCCAAACCTAGGTAGAGTGTATTCAAGTAGATTATGACTACCTCCATAAAGGCAATTTGATGCAACTATGTGTTGACCGGAATCTACTATGGTAGCAATTGCTAGATGCAAAGCTGCCTGACCGCTAGAGGTTGCTATAGAGCCAACAGCACCTTCAAGAGCAGATATTCTTTCTTCCAAGACTGCGTTAGTAGGGTTTGTAATTCTTGAATAAACGTGGCCTGTACGCTCAACATTAAATATACCCGCAGCTGTTTCAGTGTCTTTAAAAACAAAAGAAGAAGTTTGATAGATCGGAGTTGCGCGAGCTCCGTGTTCCTTATCAGGTCTTTGACCTGCATGAAGGGATAGGGTATCTGGTTTTAGGTCTCGAGGTTTTTTCATGATTATTATTGATTTAAATTTTTAAATATAGCCAAAGCCATTAAAGGGTAAATAAATATTAAAGGCAAAGAGGTTATTAAAATCAAGTCAGTTGCAACGGAATGGTCTGAGTAGATAACTAGTGCAGCAGGCAGTATCCCTAAAACAATAGCCCAAAATAACCTTAATTCTTTGTCGGGATCTTTTTGTTCTGCAGAGTTCCTCTGCACATGATAAGCAATTACAAAGGACATTGAGTCATAAGAAGTTGTTACGAATATTATGGTTATACTGCAAAATAGAATAAGCATGATCTTGTCGAAAGGCATGTTGTGCACTATGTTTATAGCTGTATTTGCATGACCTGCTTCTTTTAAGGATTCCATGACGGCAAAAGTTCCTGCTTGTTCAAGACTCATTGAGTAGCCTCCTAAGATCATATAGAACATCCAAGTACCCAGGGAACCAAATATGAGCATTCCAAGAATTAGTTCTCTAAGTGTCCTGCCTTTTGAAATTCTTGCAATAAACAAAGCTACTAGAGGTCCAAAGGCAACCCACCAAGCCCAATAAAATATTGTCCATGCATCTGCAAAATCTGATTGTTCTAGAATCCCCAAGGTGCTCATGTCCCAAAAATATTTCACGGTATAAATAAGACCCTCAAGTGAATTTTTTATTATTTCTAAAGTAGGACCTATAAAAAGAACAATAATTAAAAAAAGTATGGCAAGAAATAAATTTAAATCACTCAATCTTTTAATGCCTTTCGTTAATCCAGAATAGACGCTAAAACCAAACAATCCTACACATAAAGCTAGTACTTGTAGATCTAATAAAAGATTATTCTCTATGCTGAAAATGTCAGAAAAACCAGAACTTAACATAGGTATGTATGACCCAATAGTTCCTCCTGCTGCTCCTACAGTAGCAATTACAAATATCAGATCAATAAATCTGCCACCTAAGGATTCTTCCACGTTTTTAAAACCTAAACCTCTAAGGCTGGAACTGAGTCTGAGTGTATTTAATTTATATTTATAGAAAGCTATAGAAAGAGCAACCGCTGGTATGCCATATATTGCCCAAGCGCTTATCCCCCAATGGAATAATCCATAAGCTGTAGCTAATGCAAAAGATTCTTTAGAACCTGGTTCAATACCAAATGGGGGTATATCAACATAATAAGCCCATTCAACCCCCGACCAATAAACTAAGCCTCCACCTATACCTGAACAAAAAAGCATTCCTATCCAGCTAAAATAAGAAAATTCAGCAGTCTGATCTGCTCCACCTAACCTGTATTGTCCATACTTAGAAAAGCAAATATACAATAAGAAGAAAAATGAAAAGATAGTTAGGATTAGATAGACGGGTCCAAATATAGCAACTATGTTGTCGTAGGATATGCCTATTATAGTCTTGGCAGTCTCGGCATCGTATAAGATAAAAAAAGCAATACTAACTACAACCGTTAAGCTGGTAATGAAGGTTATGTAGTCTACATTTTTGACACTAAAAACTTTTAATATCCTCTCCATTTGATGAAGCATAACCTTCACTAAGCTAGAATGTAAGTGTGTCTAGCGAAAAAGAACAAGATGTCTCAATTCAGACTGCTTTTAATAATGCTGTAAATCTTTTAGAAAAAGGAAATATAGAGCTTGCAGAAAAACAGTTAGCAGAGATATTAGGGCGTTATCCTGAAGAGCCAAATGCTTTACGCTTAAGCGGTATTTCAGCCTTGCAACAAGGCAAACCTGAAGTTGCGTTAATACCATTGCAAAAAGCTATAAAGGCAGCACCTGATTTTGCTAAAGCACACCAAGACCTTTCTAATGCATGGAGTCAACTTGGAGAACTTCACAAGGCAGAAATTTGTTTAAAGAGATCATTAGAACTTGATAGTAAAAATTTTTCAGGATGGAAGGACTTAGGAGATATTTTGGCTGATCAAGGCAAAAATGATGAATCAGATAAAGCATATAGAAATGCTTTAGAAAGTAATAAGAAATATAAAGAACTGCAGGATGCAATGATGTTAGTTCAAAAGGGCCAGTTGGGCGAAGCTGAGAAAATCTATAGACAGTTGTTGGCTGAAGATTCTAAAAATGTAGATGCGTTACGTTTGCTGGCTTTATTAGCTTCTAGGAGTGGAGCCTTAGATCAAGGTATTACTATGCTTAGGAAGTGTACTGATATTGCCCCAGATTATGCCTTAGCTTGGGAAAACTTGGCTAAGCTGTATAGACAGAAAGATGACCCCGAGAGTATAAAAATGGCATCTTCTTGTTTTAAAAAAGCAACAGAATTAAGACCTGATTGGGCGGAAGGTTGGGCAGGACTTGGAACAATGCAAACTAGAAGTTCTCAACATGAAGAGGGAATATCTTCGTATAAGAAGTCTATTGAACTAAAGAATAATCAACCTAGAGTGCATCTTAGTTTGGGTCATATATATAAAACAACAGGCGAGTCAAAAGAATCCATTAGTTCTTATAAAAAAGCTATTAACCTTGATCCTGGATTTGGTGAGGCTTATTGGAGTCTTGCAAATCTCAAAACTTATAAATTTTCTAATTCAGAAAAAAAAGAAATGCAAGACCAGATTAATAGAAAAGATCTTAATGAAAGGGAACGAGTGCATTTCCTTTTTGCAATGGGAAAGGCTTTAGAAGATGCGAAAGATTTTAAAGAATCATTTAATTATTACCACAGAGGCAATGAATTAAATCGAGGAAGAAGTACCTATGATCCTAAGGCTATAGAGGCTCTTACATCAAGATTAATTAATTTTTTTGATCGAGAACTATTTATGAATAAAAGGGGTTGTGGTTATGATTTAAAAGACCCTATTTTTATAGTAGGTCTGCCAAGATCAGGTTCTACTCTCGTAGAACAAATCTTGTCTAGCCATTCTTGCGTAGAAGGAACAATGGAATTACCCAACATGATGAACATAGCTAGAAAAATGGGTAATAGCACCAAAGACCAAACGGCCTATCCAGAAGTTTTATCTGAAATGCCTAAAAAAGATCTTTCGTTTTTAGGTAAATCTTATATAGAAGATACTAAATTCTTAAGATCAGGATTGCCTTATTTTATAGACAAAATGCCTAATAATTTTAGCCATGTTGGATTGATAAAACTAATACTGCCAAACGCTAAAATAATTGATGCAAGAAGAAACCCGCTAGATACATGCTTTAGTTGTTTTAAGCAGCTCTTCGCAAGAGGACAGGTTTTTACTTACGACCTTTCCGAAGTAGCTAGGTATTACATTAATTATGTAAAGCTAATGGATCATTGGGACAAAACTCTCCCTGATTTTGTTTATAGGATTAATTACGAACAATTAATTTCTAATCAAGAAGAGGAAACTAAAAATCTACTTAATTTTTGCCAACTAGATTTTGAAGCGAAAACTCTACAATTTTATAAAACCAAACGCGCTGTAAAAACTGCTAGTTCCGAGCAAGTTAGACAGCCAATCTATCAAAAGGGGCTTGATCATTGGAAAAATTACGAAGAAGACCTATCTGAACTAAAAAGAGTCTTAGAGCCTTTAAAAGAACGTTTTAACATCCCCGACTAGTCTTTTGACCCTTACCGTATACAATAGCCGCTCATTTTTTTAAGAATATGAAAAAAACGTTTAATAAAATAGTACTAGCTTATTCAGGGGGATTAGATACCTCCGTGATACTTCATTGGCTGAAAGAAACTTACCAGGCTGAAGTTATTGTTTTTACTGCTGACATAGGCCAGGAACATGATCCACTCCTTGTAGAAGAAAGAGCTAATTCAATAGGTGCTTGTAAGGTTATTATCGAAGACTTAAAAGAAGAGTTCGTAAGTAACTATGTTTTTCCAATGTTTAGAGCAAATACCGTCTATGAAGGTGAGTATTTATTGGGTACTTCTATTGCTAGACCTTTAATTAGTAAAAGGCTAGTAGAAATTGCAGAACAAGAAGGCGCCGATGCTATTGCGCACGGAGCAACTGGCAAGGGTAACGACCAAATTAGATTTGAAATAGGCTCTTATTCTCTTAATCCATCAATTGAAGTTATAGCGCCGTGGCGAATCTGGAATTATGTTTCAAGAGCAGACCTTATTAATTACTGTAAAGAATATCATATAGAAATTGATGCCAGTCCTGATGACCCTCTGTATTCAACGGACGAAAACCTTCTCCATACCTCGTACGAGGGTGGTGTTTTAGAAGACCCTTCCATTGTAGCACCTGAGTCTGTTTGGCAAAGAACAGAAAATATCTTAGATACTCCTGATATACCAACAGAAGTTAAGATAGATTTTAAAGATGGCGATCCTGTTGCTATAGACGGGAAAGCCTTAAAGGCTTCAGAGATTTTGTCAAAATTGAATAATCTAGCTGGCAAGAACGGTATAGGAAGATTAGATATAGTAGAGAATAGATTCACTGGGATGAAATCTAGAGGTTGTTATGAAACACCTGGAGGCGCGGTGCTTTTAAAAGCTCACAGAGCTATTGAATCAATTACTCTGGATGGCCATACGGCGCATTTAAGAGATGAATTAATGCCTAAATATGCACAGCTTATCTATGACGGGTTTTGGTGGAGCCCCGAGCGTGAAGCGTTGCAGGCCTTTATAGATAAAACGCAAGAAAAGGTTACTGGATCGGTAACTTTAACTCTCCTAAAGGGGAATATTAATATTAAGTCTAGGTTGTCAGAATTTAGTTTGTATGATCCTAAGGTTGTTACTTTTGAAGACGATGAAAACACATACGATCAAGCTGATGCATCAGGTTTTATTAAAATTAATTCTTTGAGATTACGCCTAAACGCTAAAAGAAATAAATAATTTATTCTATAACACCTAGCATTTTTTGAAGTTTTGTATTAGATGTCGTGTATCTAAAAGGCACTCGTTGTCCTGGAAAACATCTCTTAAAAGCATGCTGAACTGCTAAGGTTGTTTCATGAAAGCCCGAAAGAATCAGATTTAGTTTTCCCGGGTAAACACTAATATCTCCAACAGCAAAAATACCAGCAGCGTTGCTTTCAAATTTTTCAGTATCAACAGTAATTTTCTTGTCTGAAAGTTCAAGATTCCAATCCACTATAGGACCCAGTTTCTTATTTAATCCAAATAGAAAAATAATTTCATCGCATTCCAGGTCTTCTATTTGCTTTGTTTCAAAGTTTTTAACAGAAACTCCACTGATTGAATCTTCACCAATAAGTGATTCAATAACATAAGGTGTTTTTAAAATAATTTTATCTTCATCTATAAGCTTCCTCATTTGAGATTCTGTATTGGGGGCACCTCTAAACTCATCTCTCCTGTGTATCAAAGTAACTGAGTTAGCTATGGCAGCCAGTTCTACACTCCAATCCAAAGCGCTGTCTCCTCCTCCAAAGATAATTAAGTTCTTGTTGGAGTAAAAATCTTTTTCTTTTACAGAATAAGAAACTCCTTTACCCATAAATTTATCAGGGTTTTTTATGTTAGGGGGTCTTCTTGGTTCAAAAGAACCTGCACCTGCTGCTATGAATACATTCTTAGCTTTGAATTGATTATTCTCAGAGGTTGTTACTGTCCATTCTGATATTTGGTCTTCTTTGTTTTTATTTTCAACCAAGGACTCAACCCGTTGCTGTAAATGCACCGAATATTCAAAAGGTTTTATTTGCTCTAGAAGGGCTTTAACAAGTTCTTCGGCTGTTTGAATTGGAATACCAGGGATATCATAAATCGGCTTGTCAGGGTAAAGTTCAGCGCATTGACCTCCAACTTTATCCAGGTTGTCAATTAAAATACACTTGAGTCCAAGTAAGCCAGCTTCAAAAACAGTAAAGAGCCCTATAGGTCCGGCTCCTACAACAATAATATCTGTTTCTTTTATGGCGCTCATCTATCTAACTTGCATGCCTGCATAGGCACCACTGTCTGGTGAAAGCATAAAAACTACTTCGTCATCTCCTGCTGCCAGAATCATACCTTCCGAAGTTCCAAATCTCATTTTCCTAGATTTAAGATTATTAACGCATACAACCATTTTCCCTTTCAATTGATTAGTATCGTAGGTATTTTTTATTCCCGCGAATACAGTTTTGGTTCCTAATTCTCCTAAATCTAAATTGAGTTGTAATAATTTATCCGCTCCCTCTACTGATTCTGCTGAAGTAATTTTAGCCACTCTCAGATCTATTTTCATAAAATCTTCTATTGTTATTTCTTCCATTATTCTGTCGATTTAATTAATTGTGTAATGCTTTTATCTTCTATTCTTCCCAGAAGGGGTTTAAATTGCCTAATATTATGTCCAAGCAGGTTTTTATCTATGCTATCCCAAGTAAATTTATCTTCATTTAAAAAAGTTGATATCTTATTTGTTAGTTCGGGTAAAACGGGTGTGAGCATTATAGCGAGTATACGAAATAAATTTAACGATGTTGTGCATATTTGATGGACTAATTTATCCTTAGGGTTTTGTTTGCTTATTACCCAAGGTTCCATTTTATCAATGTATTGATTGGCTTTGCCTGCAAGTGCCATTATCTCCCTCATTGCTTTATTAAAATCTCTTGTTTCATATAATGTTTTTATTTCTAAAGATGTCTTTAGAAATTCTTTTAGCAGTTCGGGTTCATGCAATTCAGAAGCCAGTAAATTATTAAAATCTTTATTAATAAATTTAGCTGATCTACTTCCTATGTTAACGAACTTACCGACAAGATCAGTATTAACGCGCTGTTTAAAATCTTCTAAATTTAAATCAATATCATCGATACCAGGACCTAATTTTGTTGCATAGAAGTAGCGTAAATATTCCGAATCTAGGTTATCTAAATAAGTTTTTGCTAATATAAAGGTTCCTCTAGATTTTGACATTTTTTCACCATTTATGGTTAAGAATCCATGAACAAAAACTCCCGTTGGACTTCTAAAATTAGAATGTCTCAACATAGCCGGAAAGAAGAGGGTGTGAAAATACATTATGTCTTTTCCAATAAAGTGATAAAGCTCACTAGAGGTATCAGGATTCCAATAATCACTAAATTCATCATTGCGTTGATTCTTGTTTAGGTAGTTCTTATGGCTGGCTAGATAACCTATTGGTGCATCTACCCATACATAGAAATATTTACCTTTATGCCCCGGTATCGGAAAACCAAAATAGGGTTCGTCACGACTTATATCCCAATCTCTAAGATCTCCATCTAGCCACTCAGATAACTTATTAATTACTTGGCTTTGTACGGAAGAATTCGATATCCATTCATGAATAGAATCCTTTAATGTACTTAATCTAAAGAATAAATGTTCTGTATCTCTTATCTTGGGAGTTGTTTTGCTCAAGACTGAAATTGGATCTATTAATTCTGTAGCCTCATAAGTAGCGCTACACACTTCGCAATTATCTCCATATTGATCAGTGCTTTTACACTTAGGACAAGTTCCTTTTATATATCTATCCGATAAAAACATGCCTTTTTCAGCGTCATATAACTGCTTGATAGTTCTTGTTTCTATTAATCCATTTTGATCAAGTTGATTAAATATAAGCTCTGAAAGCTCTCTATTTTCATCACTGTGGGTCGTATAGAAGTTATCGGTGCTTATATTAAAAAGATCAAACGTTTCTTTATGATCTTTATAGACTTCTTGAATAAGAGTTTCAGGAGATTTATTCAACTCTTCTGCTTTTAGCATTATAGGAGTTCCATGTGCGTCATCAGCACAAACATAAGTACATTCGACAAGCTCAAGGATGTTTCCGAGATGCAAAGATGCATTAGCATAGGGCAATGCGCTTGTTACAATTATTTTTCTTGATGATTCTTTTAAAGACATATTGCACCTGCGTCAGCAATGCTTAGAATGAACAGTCTAATTATAACCCAGATAGACCTTATAAACTTATGCCAGAAAATCAAAATTCATTAAGAATTCCTGAAACCTTAAGAAAGGTTAAGAACATAGTGGGTGTTTTCTCAGCAAAAGGAGGAGTGGGAAAGTCAGAAATTTCTCTTAATTTAGCTCTTGCTCTCAAGGACAAAGGTTTAAAAGTTGGATTAGTTGACGCAGATATATACGGGCCAAGCCAACCATCAATGCTCAATTCAAGTGCCGGTGAACTAAAAGTGAAGGATGAAAAAATCATTACTCCCCTTGAGAAGAAAGGGATTAAATTTATATCTATGGGTTTAATTTCTAGTGAAAAAATGCCAATTATATGGCGCGGTCCTATGGTTAGTGGTGCAGTCATGCAATTGCTTTCACAAACTGACTGGGGAGAGCTAGATTTCTTAATCGTTGACACTCCTCCAGGAACTGGAGATGTTCAATTAACTCTTCTACAAAGAATTCCTTTAACAGCCTGTTTGGTTGTTACAACACCTCAAAAGGTTGCTCTCTCAGACTGCCGTAAAGGCATTGAGATGATAAATAAATTAGAAGTTCCAATTATAGGGCTGGTTGAAAATATGAGTTGGTTTGAACCGGATGATTCTAAGAAGAAATATAATATTTTTGGAAAGAATGGAGGAACAGAACTCGCCAAGGAATACAGTTTAAATTTATTCGGACAAATTCCCTTAGTTGAGACTAAAGAGAATGATTTACTTTATGATATCCCAAGATTAAAAGAACTATTTTCAGTATTAGCTGACCAAACTATCACTAAAGTAAAGGAATTAAATAAAACTAGGATAGAAAAAATACCTCAATTTAACTTAAAGAATGATTAAATATTTTTTATTTACCATAAGCCTTTTATTTTCATTTTATGTCCATAGTGAAATTGACCCTTTTGAAAATATTAATCAAATAACTCATAAGATCAACAATCAACTAGATGAAACCTTCTCCAGGCCGTTAGCGAGAGCATACGTTAATTTCATGCCTGATAAATTAGAAATTGGAGTAAGTAATTTTGTGGCAAATTATGAAGATGTGAATATTAGTATTAATAATCTTTTACAAGGAAAAATTAAAGAAGGCTTATCAGATACAGCTCGGCTTCTAACAAACAGCACAATAGGACTTTTTGGATTTATTGATGTTGCTTCTAAGCTTGGATTGGAAAAG
>LWDU01039575.1_pt1 | contig 40419 bp, 32 predicted proteins | sample 727161 | NCBI WGS metagenome assembly LWDU01 (sample SAMN04566230, study PRJNA314399) | hydrothermal vent metagenome | isolation source: deep sea hydrothermal plume seawater | place: Mexico: Gulf of California, Guaymas Basin | collected 2004-07-11
TGTCCTTGGGCCTGTCCCTGAGCCTGTCCCTGAGCCTGTCCCTGGGCTTGTTGTTCGCGTTTCATCGATTTGAGATAGTTCTCGACCATGCTCTCGGGCAACTCGAACTCGTTTTTCTCGATCAACTGCCCCACCAGATCGCTGCGCAGCCGCTGCTCAGTCATATAGCCCCAGCGTTCCTGAATCTGATTGCTGATATGCTCGCGCAGATCGGCCAGCGTCTGAAACTGTTCGCCGACATCCTTGGCAAACTCATCGTCCAACTTGGGCAGGGACCGCTCGCGCACCTCGCGCGCAGTGACGTCGAAATGCTCAGTTTTGCCGGCGAGTTCCTCGTTGGGAAGATCCTCGCGATAGGCGAAACTTACCTTGCGCTCTTCACCGGTGCTCATACCGACCAGACCCTCTTCGAACTCCGGACTGGGCGCATTCTCGTCACCGATGAGAAAATAGCGCTCCTCGAACCTTTCGCCGATTACGGGCACGCCGCCTTCGTCGAGCCGTTGCAAGTCGGCTATAAGCACATCGCCCTTTTCCAGTGGCCGTTCAACGGCTTGTTCGGTCGCCTGACGACGGCGCAATTCCTCAAGCTGCTCGGTAATTTCCTCATCGGCCACTTCATGCACCATGCGAGTCGCATCGAGCTTTTCGTAGTTCTCGACCTCTATCTCGGGCCAAATGTCCAACGTCGCAGTGAAGGTCAAATCGCCGCCCGGCTCGTGGTCGAGCTTGGCGATCTGCGGCGGAGCAGCCGGTACTAGGCCCGCTTCGCGGGTGGCCTCTTCCAGCAACGCCGGCAACAGGTCACCAATCACTTCGCCGCGAATCGACTCGCCGAAACGCGACTTGACGATCTTGAGCGGCACCTTACCCTTGCGGAATCCGGGAATCTCTAACTGGCGCTGGTATTTGCGCAGCGCCTTATCAAGCTCTTTCTCGACGCGCGACGCCTCAACTTCGACCTCGATCTCGCGTCCCCATTGGCTCTTCTCGGTAACATTGGTCTTCACTGAACACTACCCTGCAAAATGGTAAAGGGCGCACACCCGAAACTCTAAGCGAAATTGCGGATAGTGCGCTCGTTTATCTCTCTATTATGGTGCGAAAGGGGGGACTCGAACCCCCACGCCCTTTCGGGCACTAGATCCTAAATCTAGCGCGTATACCAATTCCGCCACTTTCGCACTCTGTCCAATACAGCAATCTATAATATTATAGTATTTCAACTAAGGGTCAAGGGACCTGCCAACTGTCCATGCGCCCTTCGATATGGGAGCGCAGATCGGCGATCGGCACCCGCTCCTGTTCCATCGTATCGCGTTCGCGCACGGTAACCGTCTGGTCTTCCAGCGTATCCGAGTCCACCGTCAGACAGAAGGGCGTACCGACCTCATCCATCCGCCGATAACGCCGACCGATCGCGCCGCCTTCGTCGTAGCTCACCCGCATATAGGGCCGTAGGTCCTCTGTAATCTTATGGGCGATATCGGGCATGCCGTCGCGCTTGACTAGCGGTAGCACCGCCGCCTTGATCGGCGCGATCCGCGGGTGAAAGCGCATCACCACCCGCTGATCCCCCTTGACCTCTTCCTCGTGATAGGCCTCGACCAGGCAGGCCATACTGGTGCGCGTGGCACCAATCGAAGTCTCGATCACATAGGGCACGAACTTCTCGCGGCTCTCCTCGTCAAAATATTTGAGCTGCTTGCCGGAGAATTTTTCGTGCTGCGACAAGTCGTAGTCACTGCGGTTGTGGATACCTTCGATCTCACCCGGACCGTAGGGGAATTCGTACTGGACATCAAAGGCGGCACTGGCATAATGGGCCAACTCGTCGCCCTGGTGCTCGTGCCAGCTCAGCTTGCGCTCGGGCAGGCCGATGCGCTGAAACCAGTTCCAGCGCTGCTCGCGCCAGTACTCGAACCACTTGTCCTGGGTACCCGGCGCGACGAAATACTGCATCTCCATCTGCTCGAACTCCCGCACGCGGAAGAGGAAATTCTTGGTGTTGATCTCGTTGCGAAAGGCCTTGCCGATCTGGGCAATCCCAAAAGGCAGTTTCTGGCGCATCGCCTGTTGCACGTTGAGATAGTTGACAAAAATTCCCTGCGCCGTCTCCGGCCGCAGATAGACCCGCGCGCTCTCGTCTTCAAGTGGACCAACGAAGGTCTTGAACATCAGGTTGAACTGCCGCGCGTCGCTCAGTTCGTTGCCCTTGGGACTTTTGACATCGTGCTCACGCAGCAAGGCGTTCATTTCCTCCGTGTCCAAACCCGTCACCTCGATGCCGTTTTCTTCGAGCAGTTGATCCAAGCGAAAACGCTCGTTGGTCTTTTGGTCCTCGACCATCGGATCGGTAAAACCATCCACGTGCCCCGAAGCCTCCCACACGCGCGGATGCATCAGAATACTCGCGTCGATGCCTTCAATGTCCTCGCGATAGGTCATCGAGTTCCACCACGCGTCTTTGATATTGCGTAAAAGCTCAACGCCGAGCGGCCCGTAGTCCCAACAACCGCTGAGGCCGCCGTAGATCTCCGAACTTTGAAAGATGAAGCCTTTGCGTTTACACAGCGATACTAACTTTTCCATTACATCGTCGGACATGAAATTCTCCTTTAAGACAACCACCCGGCCGCGTCCTTGAGCTTGCAACATCGGCGCAGCGAATAGTCAAACAGTTGCTGCAGGCTCGGTTCTACTGAGAGAGTCGAGAAATTCTAGCGATCTGAGCCGGCTGCGCTCCCCACCGTGGTACTCAAGGAAACCGCGCAGGGCCGCGCGTATTTCGCCGCGCCGGGGTGGGGCTTGTGGCAGCGCATCTTTGCGATAGGTCTTAAGACTCTGTAGGCCGGCGAGAAAATTGAGACTCTGCCTGGCCATGCGCACTCCGTTTCCCTGTCCGCAGGCGACGCAAACACCGCCGCCCAACGCTGCGCTAAACCACAGCCAGGGACCAATAAATTCGTTGCCACAGGAAATGCAGTGGCGCAACTCAGGGCGATAGCCCAAAGCCTCTGCGACTCGCAGCTGATAATACCAAAACAACGGCTCGACTTGGTTCTGATCCACCTCGGCCAACCCGTACAGGACACCGGTCAGGCATTGATAGAGCCGGATATTCGGCTCGCCCTCGATCGTCAAGCGGTCGACCAACTCACAGGCGGCGCTGCCAAAGGAGAGCCGCTCGAGGCTCTGCGCGAGATCTGGCGGCGGCACAAGCAAAGCACATTCGGTTAGGGTCTGCAGGTCGCGGGTCTCTTTTACATAGCAGACGGCCTGAACCTCGGTCATCAGATCGAGCGCGGCGCCGAACTTGCTTTTCGGCTTGCGGGCGCCCTTCGCCGTGACCTTGAGCTTACCGTGCTCCTGGGTATAGAACGTCACCAAGCGACTGGTCTCGCCCATACGCATAGTGCGCAGCACGATAGCCCGCGTTTTGACGATGGTGCGCGGCATTCGGTCAATCCCCCTCTTCCGGGGCCAGCGGGATCACGACTTCACCCGGCTTGATCAGCCCCAACTCCTCACGGGCTATTTTTTCGATATACTCCATATCGCCGTCCAGTTGCCGCAGTATTTTCCGCAGACTGTCGTTTTGCGCATCGAGCCGGCTAACCTCGGCTTCGAGGATCACCAACTCCTTCTCTTCTTTCCACACTTCAAAGAGCAACCCGTCACCGGCAGCGATATAGATCACCAATCCCACGAAAACCACAAGAAATAGCAACCGCCAGCGCGCACTCGACACCAGAGGAACAGTCTTTCCCTTTGTCGTTTTAGCCATGCGCCCCTAAAACAAGGCCAGATCGTCCCGGTGGATGACTTCCAACGCCGGACGGCCCAGCACTTTTTCCACCTCAGGTGAACTCATCCCGAAAATGCTGCGCAACTCCGATGCCGCATAGCGGCTCAAACCACGTCCCAATTCCTCTCCCCGCTCATTGACCACGCGCACCACATCTCCTGCGGCAAACTCGCCCTCGCAGGAGACGACACCGGCCGGTAGCAGGCTTTTGTCCCGCTCGGTGATGGCCCGTTCGGCACCGCGATCGACCACCGTACTGCCACGACACTCGCCAGCGAAACCGATCCAGCGCCGCCGACTGTTAAGCTTGCGGCCGCGCGGCAAAAAAAGTGTGCCCAACTCCTGCCCGGCGAGAATGTCGCGCAAGCGGTGCTTACGGCCGTGGGCGATCAATGCCATCTCACCGCAGGCCATCAGCAAACGAGCCGCCCGCAACTTAGTTGCCATGCCACCGCTGCCCTTATGGCCAAGCGAATGACCGATCATCCCTTGCAAATCAACGCCGTCCTGGCGTACCTCGCGCACCAATTCGCCCTCCGGGCCATTCGGGCCGAAGGCCTCATACAGCCCCTCGACATCGGAAAAGACGACCAACATGTCCGCCCGAATCAAATTGGCCACATAGGCGGCCAGCATATCGTTCTCGCCTAGTTTGCGTCGGAGCTCGGCAACGGCCACGCTGTCGTTTTCGTTGATAAGGGGCACCGCCCCATAGGCAAAGAGACTGCGAAATGTGTTTTCGAGGTTCACATAGCGACGCCGGTCGCCCAATATATCCTCGGCCGTCAACAGCACCTGGCCGACGGGTACGCCTTGTTGGCGGAACTTCGCCTTATAGCTGTCCATCAGCAAAACCTGGCCAATCGCCGCCAAAGCCTGCAGTTCGGAGATGCCCTCGGGACGCCGGTCCAACCCCATCTGCCCCATCCCCGCGGCAACCGCCCCAGAGGTGATGATCGCCACCTCCACCCCCCCGGCGCGCAACTCGACCACATCCTCGACCAACCGCTTGATCACCGCACCGCTGAGCTTGTGGTTGCGGGTAGTCAGAACATTGCTACCGATCTTGACGACCAACCGCCGCACCCGAGCCATCATCGCCCGCCGGGGCGTCTCGGGCGTCTCGGCCGTCTCGGCCCCGATCACTGGCGTACCACTACGCCGCGTTGGCGCAGGAAATCCTTAACTTCGGGTATTGAATATTGCTGGAAATGAAAGATCGACGCCGCCAGCGCCGCGCTGGCCTCCCCTACGGTGAGCACCTCGTGGATATGGTCCAGATTACCGGCCCCGCCCGATGCGACGATCGGTACCCTGACGCGGCGAGCGACCTCCTGATTAAGCGCCAAATCATAGCCCTCGCGGGTCCCGTCAGCATCAATGCTATTGAGCACCAGTTCGCCCGCTCCCCGATCGACCAACTCCTCTACCCACTCCAGGGCGTCGATACCCGTGGCCTTGCGCCCGCCATTGATATAAATCTCCCAGGCTGGAACCTCGCCATCGACCTCCGGACGCCTTAATACATCAACTGCCCCGACGATGCACTGCGAGCCAAAACTCTCAGCGCTTTGGTTGATGATCTCAGGCGTATGCACATGGGCCGAGTTGATCGACACCTTGTCGGCCCCGGTCTTGAGGATATAGCGCACGTCCTCGAAAGTGCGAATCCCGCCGCCCACCGTCAGCGGGATAAAGACCTTTTCAGAGACCTCGCGCACCAGGTCCATGACGATCGCGCGCCCTTCGGCCGAGGCGGTGATGTCATAAAAAACGAGTTCGTCGGCCCCTTCAGCGTCATAGCGCGCGGCTAACTCGACGGGGTCGCCCGCATCGCGGTCTGCCGAAAAGCGCACCCCACGCACATTGCGACCGTTTTTGACGTCTAGGCAGGGAATAATCCGTTTAGCAAGCATCGGCGGTTCAGTTCAGACGGGCAAAGTTGTCGAGCAGGCGCAAACCATGCGCCTGACTCTTCTCGGGATGAAACTGCACACCGAATACGCGGCCGTCACCGGCGATGGAGGTATAATCCAAGCCGTAGTCGGTGGTCGCGACACAGTCGCTTTCATTCGCAGTTTCCACATAAAAAGAGTGCACGAAATAGAAAAAACTGCCCTCGGGAACACCGGCCAAAAGCGGCACATCTCGTTTGATCGCAACCTGGTTCCAGCCGATTTGCGGCACCCGCTCGGTAATCGGGAAACGCACGCATTTGCCCGGCAGGATCCCCAGGCCGCTGTGCTGGCCCATCTCTTCGCTCTCACTAAACATCAATTGCAACCCTACGCAAATTCCCAAAAAGGGCTTCTCTGCCGCAATGCCCTCTGCAATGGCCTGGTCCCAACCGGCCGCACGCAAATTGCGCATCGCATCGCCAAAAGCCGCGTCCCCAGGCAATACCAAGTGCGTCGCCCCACTCAGACGCTCGGGCTCTTCGACTATCTCGGCGGCAAAGCCGAGATGGTCGAAGGCCTTCTGCACGCTGCGCAGATTGCCCATCCCGTAATCGATAATCGCGATCATGACTGTCCCAATTCGGCGGAGCGTTCAGCGGCGGCCTGTACGGCGCTTATCAACGCGTCGCGCAACCCCTTCTCCTCCAGTTTGTGCAGACCCGCGGCGGTCGTCCCTCCTGGCGAAGTGACCTGGTCCTTGAGCACGGCCGGATGCTCTCCACTTTCGAGTACCTGCCGGCCGGCGCCGATCAGCGTCTGCGCCGCTAATTTCAGTGCAATATCTCGCGGCAACCCGGTGCGCACACCGCCGTCGGCCATAGCCTCAATAACCATATAGGCCCAAGCCGGACCGCTGCCAGATAGCCCTGTAACCGCATCCATCTGCCCTTCGGAAACTTCTACCGTCGTGCCCACTATCTCAAAAAGAGAACGCACCAATGACATCTGTTCCGCACCAGCCGAGCGACCGGCACACAAGGCGCAAGCCGCCTCCTTGAGACGCACTAGAGTCTGCGGCATAACCCGCACTACAGGCACATTTTCAGGCAATAATTCCTCGATGCGAGCGGTAGACACGCCCGCCATCATCGAAACAACCGTCTGTTTAGGGCTAAAGTGCATAGCCAATTCTTGCAGCACTGGACCGGCAACTTGAGGTTTTAGCCCCAAAATTACCAAATCCTGCCGTTTGACTGCATCTATAGCATTAGTGCTAGTCTGTACACCCAATGCCATTAGGGACTCCAACGCTTCAGATCTGAGATCGGCAGCGGTTATCTGCTCTGGCGAGAGTTCGCCAAGCAAACCCTCAATCAGTGCCTTGCCCATATTGCCAGCCCCGACAAAACCCAATTTGCTCTTTTTGACCATCGATTCTCAGCCTATTGGAGACAGTGCAAAGCACTGATTAAAATATACAACAACAAAGCCATAAGTCCTGATAAAATAGACTACTTATTAAACCATGTCAAATACCCTAAAGCCTTTTTAGAGACCTCATTTTTAGGCATTTTCACCTGTAAAACACGCCTTATTTACACTTGACTAATTTGTCGCCAAAGTGCTATCTTTGGGCCAATTGTGCACTTAATTACTTATAGGACTCGACTCATTTGAAAACAATAACAACCGCCCCTAAGCCTTCACAAGAGGAGAGGGGAGAAAGCGGAAAGGTCTAATCCTTAGACTATTCCGCTTTTAGGTTTTCTTACTCACCCCATAAAGGAGTCATTCAGATGGCTAAGAAGAAAGCCGCCAAAAAACCTGCGGCAACGAAAAAGGCTGCCGCCAAAAAACCTGCGGCAACGAAAAAAGCTGCCGCCAAAAAACCTGCGGCAACGAAAAAAGCTGCCGCTAAGAAACCTGCGGCAAAGAAAAAGGCTGCCGCTAAGAAACCTGCGGCAAAGAAAAAAGCTGCCGCTAAGAAGCCTGCGGTAACGAAAAAGGCTGCCGCTAAGAAGCCTGCGGCAAAGAAAAAAGCTGCCGCTAAAAAACCTGCGGTAACGAAAAAGGCTGCCGCTAAGAAGCCTGCGGCAAAGAAAAAAGCTGCCGCTAAAAAACCTGCGGTAAAGAAGACGATTAAGCGTAAGCCGAACCCTGCTTTTATGAGGCCGCTGCAGCCCGATGCTACATTGGGTGCCGTCGTCGGCAACAAACCGCTCCCGCGGACCCAGGTTACCAAGAAAATCTGGGCTTATATCAAGAAGAACAACCTGCAGGACACGCAAAACAAGCGCATGATCAACGCGGACGACAAGCTCAAGGCCATCTTTGATGGCAATAAGCAGGTGAGCATGTTCGAAATGACAAAATTGGTCAATAAGCACATGAAGTAGAACTAGCCGAATCGGACTTTTAGTCCAGCGCCATTGGAGAGGGACTCCCTGTGGGGAGTCCCTCTCTTTTGCAAATACCCCCTTTGCCCATGATCTCCGATACAGCACTATTTTTTATGGCCACAGGCACTGTTATTATCGTGTCTTGTATATGCTCATTATTGGAAGCCGCACTCTACTCGCTACCCATTAGCCAAATTGAGATGCTGGCTGCCCAGGGCCGCACTTCGGGCAAAATCCTCAAACGGCTGCACGCGGATATTCAGCGCCCTATTTCAGCTATTCTCACCCTAAACACGCTAGCCAATACCGGCGGTGCGGCCGTCGCCGGAGCCGCTTTTGTCGGTGTGTTCGGGCCAGAGCGGGAAATCTACTTCACCGCCGCCATCTCGTTGGGCGTGTTGATTTTTTCCGAGATCATACCCAAGACAGCTGGCGTGGTTTATGCCCGCTCCCTCGCTCCGGTTATCGCACGCCCCATCCAATGGTTGGTCTGGATTTTCGCGCCTTTTATCTGGCTTAACCAATTTATTACCCGCCTTATCATGTTAGGTGCCCCAGATGTACCCACGGTGACATCGGAAGAAATCGAAATCACCGCGCAGATGAGCCGGCGCTCCGGCGCGATCTCCCCCGATCAGGAGCGCGTCATTCAGAATATCCTCAAGCTCGACGAACTCCGCGCACGGGATATCATGACGCCGCGCACAGTAGTCCATTGCCTCGACCGCAACCTGAGCCTGGCCGAGGCTCGCCAGCAATCGGGCAGTTGGGTGCACAGCAGGGTCCCCCTCTACGAGGAAGAACGAGAAAACATCGTTGGCATGGTACTGCGACGCGACGCGTTCAGCGCCCTCGCCGATGGCCACGACCGAGTCAAGCTTTCAGAGGTCGGCCGCCCCGTGCACTCCGTGCCCGAATCGGCGCGGGCAAGCCAACTGCTCGAACAGTTTATCCAGCGGCGCGAACACCTCTTCTCCGTCGTCGACGAATACGGCGGTTTCGCCGGTATCGTCACACTTGAGGACGTGATTGAGGAAATCGTCGGGCAGGAGATCGTCGGCGAATTCGACCCGGCCGTCGATATGCAGGAACAAGCCCGACAGGAACGCCAAGGCTTGACCGACCAAGGTGGCGAATAGGATTTCCTGTTCATCAACGGCTTTTTCCCCTAAGTTCTATGGCGTTGCTTAAACCCCTCAAAAGGAGCACCCTGTACGATGAAAGCCCTCGTCGCGCTCGCGGACGGCACCGTCTTTGAAGGTCGGGCTCTTGGCAGTGGTGGTGAGTGCCTGGGCGAAATGGTCTTCAATACCAGTATGACCGGCTACCAGGAAATCCTCACCGACCCCTCCTACGCCGGCCAGATCGTCACCATGACCTATCCTCTCATCGGCAATTACGGCGTTACGCCGGAAGACGACGAGTCTTCCAAACCGCACGTCCGCGGATTTCTGATGAAGGAATGCTGTCGCCTGCCGAGCAACTGGCGCTCGACCCAAAGTCTGCCCGCTTATCTGGAAAAACACAATATCCTCGGCATTGAGGGCATCGATACCCGCGAATTGACCCGCAGAGTACGCATCGAGGGCGTCATGGCCGCCGCTATCTCCACCGAAGACCTCGCTCCGGACAGTATGGTCGCGAAGGCCCGGGCCTGGTCCGGGCTTGAAGGCGTCGATATGGCCGCCGAAGTAAGTTGCACTGAACCCTATGTCGCCAGCCCTGACAACCCGCGTTTCCACGTCATCGCATTGGACTACGGTATCAAACGCAATATTGTCCGCTGTCTGGTTAATGCCGGTTGCAAGGTGACCGTTGTTCCAGCCCGGACCACAGCTGATGAGGTCATGGCTTTAAAACCCGACGGTGTCTTCCTCTCCAACGGCCCTGGAGATCCTCGGCCGCTAGATTACGCGATCGAAACTTGCAAAGGGCTCATCGGCAAAAAACCGATCTTCGGCATCTGTCTCGGACACGAGATCCTCGGCCTGGCCCTTGGCGCCGAGATCTACCATCTCAAATTCGGCCACCGGGGCGCCAACCAGCCCATCAAGGAATACGCCAGCGATCGCATTCTCATCACCTCCGAGAACCACGGCTGGGGTATCGCCGCCGACTCACTGCCCGATTGTCTGGAGATCACCCGCCGCAATCTCAACGACGACTGCGTCGAGGGCCTGCACCACAAGGAGCTACCGATCTTCTCGATCCAATGCCACCCCGAAGCCTCCCCCGGCCCGCACGACAGCTACCACCTCTTCGGCTACTTCACCGAATTGATGGAGAAACACGCCTCGTAGAACAAACTGGCGACGGCCGATTAAGCTCAAAAAACAGCAAGCCGCTATCACTTAATTCGCCTGTGTGATAGCGGCTTTTGTTTTGTATCCAACTCGACGGCAGAGGGGTTTTGCGATTGACAGCACCAAACCCCTCTGCCGTCTTAATTTCCAATAAGGCAGCTTCTAGCCTTTGATGATCTGCCGACGATAGTGGTTCTACATACTTGACCACCATCACCATTGCTGCTTTTTTCTCTCCACATTTCCACGGTAGACTTCATCTCACCCGAGGTCCGTTAAGGGGTATATCCTAAGCGGATTGCATTACCTATTTTGCAGGATAGCATATAGGATCAGACCGCCCCTCGGAGCCCGACAGGAGTCGGGCGAGAATGAGCTCAGGGGATATACCCCTTATCAGACCGTTCGCCACAGCATCGCCAAAGGAACCCGCCATGCCCACAGTGCCACACGATGTCCTCAACGACCTCTGCTACCGCATCTTCGCCGCCACTGGCATCCCCGACGCCGACGCCCACACCGTCGCCGACCACGTCGTCGAAAGCCACCTCAACGGCCACGACTCGCACGGCACCTGGCTCGTAGCCAACTACGCCCGCGCGATGAAGAAAAACTACGTGCCCTGGGAAGAAACCGAAGTCGAACGCGACACCCCGACGCTTCGGATCGTTAACGGCAAGGGCGCCAATGGCATCATCGCCTGCAACCGCGCCATCGACATCGCCGTCGAGAAGGCCAAAAAGTCGACCTTTGGTTTCGTCGGGCTCAACAGCGTCAGCCATATCTGCCGTCTCGGCGACTATCCGCCACGCATCGCCGAACAGGGCATGATCGGCATGGTCTGGCTCAATGGCGGCGGGCTCTTCCTCGCGCCTTTCGGCTCGGCCGACCGCCGTCTGCGCCCCGAACCTATCGCCTTCTCCGCGCCGCGCCGGGATGGTCCGCCCTTCATGCTCGACATGACGATGACCGTAGTCGCCGGCGGCAAGATCGTGCAAAAAAATATCCGCGACGAACCGCTACCCGAAGGCTGGGTCATTGACCAGAACGGACAGCCCGTCACCGACGCGAGTCGCTACATGGACGACCCCGAAGGCACCGGTGTGCTGCCCCTCGGCGGCACGCAATTCGGCCATAAGGGCTACGGTCTGGCGATGATGGTGGAAATGCTGGTCGGCCCGCTCTCACACGCCGGTTGCACCAAGGACGGCGGCAAGGGTGGCAATGGCGTGATGGTCCTAGCGATCAATATCGCAGACTTCATCGGCTTAGCCGACTACGAGCGCGAAGTCGAAGAAATGGCGCAATGGGTTTGCTCGGCCCGCCCGCTACCCGATGTTAAAAAGATCTACGCGCCAGGAGAAATAGAACAGGAAATCAAAGCCCGCCTGCTCGTCGACGGCATCGATCTGCCGCAACCCACATGGGATGAAATTGGCGAAGTGGCAACGGAATTAGGTCTGGAAGTGCCGCAGATCTGAGCGGCTATTCGCATTCGTAGATTTCGAAAGCGGTACGACCGTCCGGCACCTTGACGCTATGCACGAGCCGATACGGTGTGCGTTCGGCCATTTGCCGAGCCTCACCGGCCAACGCCAACAGCAGGGCGNNGCTGAACGCGCAATGGTTGGCGTTGGTATTTTTCAGGAGGATAGGCCGAATAAAACAAGGCGAATATATGGGATAAAAAAATGCGATTGCTGATGTAGACTTGCCGGTGGGACCCGGCCTCCGCGTAGTGCATTACCTCCCGCATCCCATAAATCCAGCGCGCGGCCGCGTAGTCGGGATAATTGACGAAGTAGCGCTGGCCATAAACCACTGCGCTGCCAACCACCACTCCGGCGCACGCCACCCCCAACAACCAACGGTTTCGCCCGCGCGCAAAAAGTACCGCCTGATACAAACCGCACGCCGAGACCAATGCAAATAGCGGCACGCCAACAATCGAACGAATGGCGTGCGACGGGTCGGTCAGCGCTGCCGGGATCGGATAGAGCACCAGCCAAAGCCCTAATAGCGCGTCTTCTTTGCGTTTGCGGCGAATGATAAAAAAGATGCCCAATGGCAGGAGCACCATCTCAAAAAAATACAGTTGCCCCGTATCCATCAAGCTGTGGCGGATCTGCGGGTCGCCGTTGAAAAACAGATAGTCCGGCCCAAGATACGACAGGTAATTCATCAACCAGTCTAAGGGCGCTAACTCCAGCAAATAACTCGCCCGGGCCATTCCCGCTGGGCTAATCCAGTGTAGAGCCGCCGGTAGCAAACAGGCGACCAGGATGCCCAACGGCAATAGTATCTGCCTGCCCTCGGCACGCAATTCCCTAAAATAAAACAAGGCCGCACCGCCAATAAAAAGCGGCGCAAAAACGCGAGCCGACGCATAAGTGTAGAAGCACAATCCAAAACACAGCGTACTCCACAGGAGCTTGCGCCCTCCTTCTTTGCGCCAACGCAAAAACAACCACAAACCCAGGCAGAAGAACAAAGGCAACAATTGCGAGCGCTCGGCATAACGACTCACCTGTATATGCCAAGGGCTAATCGCCAATAGCAAGGCGGCCACTAACCCAAGCCAGCGGTTGACGACCGCTTCCCCCAACTTATATAGCACAAAAACGGTGACTATACCCGCCAAAGCTGCGGGTAGACGCACGGCGAACTCATCGAGCCCAAAAAGCCAGATCGAAGGTGCCGTCAACCACATATAGCTGGTCGAGATCAAGTCACCGAAATTATCGGTGAAGAGCGGGAAGGTATTGCCGAAACGGTCCCTGCCCGTCAACAAGAAGGAGTAGCCGTTATAACCGTAGGAGGCTTCGTCGGGGCTGAAACCGTTGGGAATGTCGGCGAGACGGTAAAGGCGGGCTAAAGCCGCCAGCACCAGCGTCGCGGCCAACGCTATGACATGCGCGCTCACTCGTGCAAAGGCCCGCGGTGCCCGTCCCTGATCGCCTGCGCCAATCGCATGGTATGCACCGCGTCAGCGAGCGTCGACCAAGGCTCTTCGTCGGCGAGAATGCAATCGACAAAATGGCGGGTCTCGTCAAAATCGGCGCCGCCCACCGCTTCTAAATCCAAGGGCGCGGCCAATAACTGCCCGCGCGCACCTTCCGCCTGATAAGGTTCGACCACCGGCGGCGAATCTGTCAACTCCAGATAACCCGAAAAATCGTCGGCGTGGACCTCCGCCCGCTGGACGCGGCCGCCGACGCCGTAATGGCTCATGAGCACCCCGCAAGCGCCAGTGTCAAAACGCACCAACGCGCTGTGGCGGTGCGCCCCCTCGCGCGCGCCGTCGTGAACCTGGGCGTGCACCTCGATCGGCATCGCCGCGCGCGCACCGCTTCCGGCCAACCAGCGCAAAAGGTCGACATGGTGGATGGCATCGCAAATAATCGGATCGGGAGCGAGCCCGTGCCAGGCCGATGTCCCCATTGGCGGAGAAAGCGGCTTGTTATAGGTCGCGGCGCAATGCACCGCGCCGCCGCGCGCCTCGACCATCCGCCGCAGCGCCAACACCTCTGGGAAATAGCGGCGATTGAAAGAGACGATAGCCTTGCCCGCACTCTTCGCCGCCGCCGCCGCCATTGCCCGGGTCTCGTCGGCGTGCATACCGGGGGCTTTTTCCACCGAGGTGTGTACGCCTCGCTCTAGGCAATCGATAACAATGGTCTTGAGCTGACCAGGCATCGTCGCAACAACGACCAAATCCGGTTTGCACGCATCTAGCATCCGCCGATAATCGGCAAAACCCTCGACCCGCCACTCGGCTTGCGCCTGTTTGCGACGGGTGTCGTCAATTTCGGCAACCCCCGCCAAGTGCAGACGCGGCTCCTTGTCGATCATACGCAGATGCAATTGCGCATGGCCACCACAACCAATGACGGCCGCTTTGAGTGCGCTCATATCGCTTATCCTACATTGAAACGCCCAGCAGGCCGCGGGTAAACTGAAAATCGGTATTGTGTTGTGCGACAGCTACCGGCTGCTGGCGACGCGAAGCGACCTCGACTAAGAGATCGAGTAATTCGTTAACCCATGAATCGGCGGGCCCCGCCAGCGCGAGGTCGAGGTCTTCCCCATAGCGCGCTTGCACCGCCGACTCAGCCGACACCTGCAACACTGGCACTAATGGATGGCCTTGCACCGGATGATCACCGGTATGGGCCAAGATCATCTCGACCCCTGTCGCGCCAAGCCCCGTCACGATCTCAGTCCAGTGCTCGGTCGGCGTCTCCAGCACATAACAACCCGGCGCCGACACCGCCTGCCCATGCGCCAACGTCGCGGCAGGTGTCTGACCGGCGAATACCGCATCCTTATAGGTCACGCTGCCGAGCAATGCCCCGCCCTCGGGCACCACTACCGTCGCCCCGGCACCCACCAACCAGCGCGTCAAGCGCGCCAATGCAGCTGCCGCATCTTTCGACAACGGTCCCGCAGCCAACAACCCCACCCGCAGCGCCTGCAAACCGGCAGATTCGGGTAAGGCCGGCTCAATCGCCGCCAACCGATGCTCAAACCAATCGACGACCTTCTCACCGGCTTTGTCGATACCGCCGTCCAATTGCACGCTGGCCCAGCCGAAATCATCCGCCTGCAAGCCGCGCTCGGCAAGTTGGTTGCGCATATAGTCATTGTGGGTCTTCTCGCAGCCGTGTTCCAGCAACACCGCGCAACGCACCAGCGGGTGCGTCAGGTAACTGAGCATCGACCGGGCATAGAGCGCCTCGGCTTCGGCACCGGCCACACCACACCCCTCGGTATGCACCAATGCGACAAAGCGCGAGATCCCCTTTGCGCGGCCCAAACCCTCGGCGTTAAGCCGGGCGGCAATCATCTGCGCGATCTGGCCGGAGCACAGACTCGTCGGCAGCACCAACCCGACCTGGTCGCTGACGAGCCCGCGACCACCGCGCAACCCCGCGAACTCGACCGCCGGCGCCTCTTCGCCCTCCACCTGCAACCGTTCCCCAGTAGGCACCGGCGCCGCGCGCAATTCCTCCAGCCGGCTCTCGTCTTGCTGGGGCCAGTTGCGCCAGATCTGCACCTGCGCATGACCGGCCTCCTCGCCCTTAGAACGCTGCCCTCCGGCCACATTTAGCGTCAGGTCGAATAATTCGGCACCCAATTCATCCATCGGCGTGCCGTCCTGATACGCTCCGGCATTGACATCCATATCCGCGGCCAGAAGCTCGAAACGCGGCGTGGTAGTGACAATCTTGATCGTCGGCACGAAGGGGAAATTGGTAATCGAACCATTGCCGGTAACAAAGTAGATCGCGTTGCAGCCGGAGGCGACTTGGCCAGCAATGCTTTCGAGATCATTGCCAGGACTGTCCATAAAGTAGTAGCCGCCGGCCCTCATCAGCTCACCGTATTCGATGCAATAATCCAGACGCACATCGGGATGGCGCTTCATCGCCGCGCCGATTGACTTGAGCACGATATTATAGAGACCGCGAAACTTGTTACCGCCGGAAGGATTGCCCTCGCACGACTCGCCGTGCCATGCGACGCGCTCCTTGAAGCGCTCCACCATGGCGAGAAAACGATGCGCCGTCTCGGCGTCGCGCACATTCTGCAGCACATAGGGCTCAGCCCCAATCAACTCGTCGGTCTCGGCCAGATTCGCACCGCCGCCCCCGCGGATGATCTCGCGCGCAACCCAGGAGGCCAACGGATTGCCCGAAATACCGGAAAATGCGTCCGAACCGCCGCATTGCAAGGCCAGGCGCAAATGATCCAGCGGCTGCGCGCTGCGCTCGGCGCCGACCTCGACCAACCAGCGCCGGATCTGCCGCTCGCCCTCCAGCAATCGCCCGGTGAACCCACCGTCGATGCTCATAAATAAGTGCGGCACGCTCCCCAGGGGGTAGTCGTTGCGCGCCATATAATCTTGCAGGATCTGGTTGTTGACCGCCTCCGAACCATAGTCGACAGCCAAAACCGCCGCAACATTGGGATGAACTACAAAACCGGCCAAGGTCCGCAACAGATGTTCCTCGTTATTGGGCTTTTCCCAACCGCCTCCCTCAGTATGGGCTACCGCGACCACACCGTCGACGCCCGGCGTGTCGGCGTCGGCGAAACGCGCCGCCAACTCGCGGGCGAAACCCGTCGTGCGGGAACTGGTGCCCAGCACGACGATATAATTCCGCGTCCCGACCCCACGGCCCCTAGCGCGCAAATATCCAGAGAAAGTCCGTGCCTCGTCAGTAGCCGTAACCTGGTCGATCGGCGTGAAACTTCCTTCGTCAAATCGATAGGGCTCGATATGGTCGGCGAAGTTCGGCTCCGCAGGCAAATCAAAGTCGATCGCCCGCCCACCCAGCGCGTCGAGCATGCCTTGATTACACGCGTAAGCGCCGGGAGCGATCAACGCGGTAGCCCGACCGAAGGGCAGTTCCCAGGAGAGCAACTCGTCGCCCGGCGCAATTGGCGCAACGGCGAAACGGTGCCCCTCCATCACGGTTTGGCTAAGATGAAAACTCGCTGCCCCGTGGTTGATCCCGGTTCCGGCCTCGAGCCGCTGCGTGGCGATGGCGACATTGTCACCGGGCAGCGGCAGGCGGGCCACTTCGTCAAATGCGTAGGTCTGGCTCATACCCGTTCCCGTTTCGGATGTAAGACCACCGCAAAAAAATTACCAGAAGTCGAGTGGCGACGACCGGCAATTTTTTTCGATAGCCTCTAGAAAAGTTCGAAGTTTTGCACGTCGACGCGACGCGCCTGATGCATCAGCACCGCGTTTAACAATTCAATGGCCAAGCGCGACTCCAAAGTCACACCCGCACGCACGCCAAGACAAGGATCGTGGCGTCCCTTCTGCAACTGGAACTCGATTTCTTCGAGGTCCTTGCGCACCGAATCCTGGGGCTGGGGAATCGACGATGTTGGTTTGATGCTCACCCGACAGACCAGCGGCATGCCCGTACTCATTCCGCCGAGCAACCCGCCGTGGCTATTCTGCTGATAGCCGTCTTTGCGGATTGTATCATTATTCTCGCTGCCCTTCCGGGAGGCCACCGCGCTACCGGCACCTATCTCGCAAGCCTGGACCGCGTGCATACCGCCAAGGCTGCCCATCAAACGCAGCTTCAAACTCTGATAGATCGGGTCGCCAACCAGAGCCGGCACATTGACCGCCACGATCTCGACCGCCGAACCCAATGAATCCTTCTCCTTGCGCGTCTTGGCGATTAACTCTGCCGCCCGCCCTGCAAAATCCCCGTCGACCGTATGCAACTCTCGTTGCTCCAACTCAGCTTCGAGCGCAGCGCAGACCTCGGGCGACAACTGCTTCCCTTCGGCAAGCAGTTCCTCGATCCGACCCGCCAGCGAAACATCCGCTTGCAAAGCGCCGACCTGGCAGATCGAAGAAAAAATCGCCGTGCCAAAATGCTCGGCTAAAAAGAGACGCGCAATCGAACCGCCGATCACATCGGAAACAGTAGAGCGAAAACTGGAACGCCCACCGCCACGCACGTCGACAAAACCTTTCGATTTGTAGTGTTTGACCAGATCCGTATGACCGGGCCGGACGTGGCCTTGGGCACCGGCGAACTGTTTGTAATCGCCAGAACGTTTAGCCGCCGAGAGCACAATCGCGGCAATCGGTTCACCCGTGGTGAAACCGGCTTCATAGGTCGAGGTTTCCGTCCCCCCTTCGCCGGGTTGCACGCTCAATACCGGTCCGGCCAGGAGTTGGTCGTGATCTTCCGCATAGAGCCCCGAGAGCAACGCGACCTGGTCGGTTTCGCGACGGGGGGTGCCCAATTTGTTGCCACCGGGGCGCCGACGATCGAGATAGTGCTGCACCTGCGCACGTTCGACCCAGAGACCTGGAGGGCAACCTAGGACCGTCGTCGTAATCGCCGGTCCGTGCGATTCTCCCGCCCCCGCAACACCAAAGAGCGGACCACCAAGCACTTCCATGCTTAATCCTTTGTAATAGTATGGAGTTAGGAAATCTAAAGCTTTGCCATGGCGTCGGCAATCAACGAACTCAACGTAGACTTATCCTGCACCTGGGCTAGGTCAATTGCATATCACCCACACGGCGACATTATAACTATTTGATTATAAATAACCTATATAATAAATGACACAGAAACTATAGATCGCCTATGTCATCGCGTCAGTTTTTACTTGGTTATAGAAGACGAATTTTTTACTATCTCTATATGGCTATTTTGATATTTCTCACACGGCATTATTTGATCGTCTCTTATTTTTTCGCGACGCATTAAAGCGAAACCCAAGAAGCGACTGCGGTATTAGAAAGGGGAGTAAGTCCAGCGCCTTTTACCCTCAATTAGTCAAGATCGGATCCCATCTATAGCAAGGAGCCTACGATGTTGAAGAAGATGCTATTATTAGCCAGTGCCCTAATCATGAGCGCCGCATCAGCGATGGCCATGTCCCACGAGAGCGGCGAAGGTCACGAACATATGGGCCCGCCGCCGGGCCTGATGATCCCCCTGCCGCCCGACACCGAGATGCCCGCGCCCGAAGAGGGTCCCCAAGCCCTGGTCGAAACCGCGATTGATGCGCTCGACGGGGACGAAGATGGTCAATTAAGCAAAGACGAAATCAAAGCCGCCTATGACGCCATGGAAATGATGGATGAACCTAAGGATAGTTCTAAAGAAGATGGTGAAGGTCCTCCCATGGGTCCGCCTCCCTTTCCGCATTTGTTCATCCCGGCTGATTTCGAGCCAACCCTACCAGAAGACGGGCCCGGCGCTATAATTGAGGCCGCTTTTGGCGCTCTTGATAGCAACGGTGACGGCAAATTGAGCAAGGACGAGATCAAAGACGCCTTTGACGCCGCCATGGAAATGATGGATAAACCTATGGATGGTTCTAGCGAAGATGGTGAAGATGGCGAATGGGAACAAGCCGATTGCAATGGCACCACAGGCAACCTCGTGATCCGCGAATTGAGCATCGGCGACGCGGTGGCCATCAGCCTGCCCGCAGGTCGCGACGCCGGTTGCTTTACGCTTGAAGTCGACGGAGCCGACATCGATGATCTCGATTTCGAAATCCAGATTATCGAAGAAACGGATCCACCTTCGGACCCGGCCCCGACGATGTGGCATTCGGACGACGGCAAAGAGGCCTATAATGACCTGGTTCTCGGAGAGGGTATTTACCACGTCAAAATCATCGACGCCGACGGGGAAGGCCTGACTTTCACCGTCACCTTTATCGACTACCCGACCGAATAAGCTGCTGATCACAGCGCATCATCGGACGATATGAACCACCCAAGGTCGGCGCTGCTCTTTGTTCTCCCATAAGATTTTGGCACCGGAACACGCCTGCGCTATACTTGTATGGCTATTCGTCTGTACTAAGAGGTATGAAGTAATTAAAATAAGGTCCTGATGATAGTACTATTGGTCGAAGACGCGCAGGGCATGCGCAAACTCGTCGCCACCATGCTCCTGGGCATGGGTTTTACGAATGTGATCGAGGCCAAAGACGGGGCCGAAGGCTGGAAGCGGTTGATGCAACACGACGTCGACGTCGTGCTCACCGACTGGAATATGCCCATTATGGACGGCATCGAGTTGGTGGAGAAGATTCGCCAAGCCCCCGGCTACGAAGCCCTTCCCATCCTGCTCTTCACCGCGCGCACCACCAAAGAAGACGTATTGCACGCCCTCAAGGCCGGCATCGACACCTATATCACCAAACCCTTCACCCCGCAACAGCTCCACACCAAGATTCAGACGGCATTGCTCAAACGCTCGCGCCAGCAGGTCAATGATATTCTTCGCCACCAGGATGAGATCGACCGCAAAGACGACTTCCCAATAATCATCTTCGGCGAGTCGCACACCACTGCCGACCGGCTCAGTCAAACCGAAAACAAGATCATCTTGAACTTCCTCGCCAATACCACCGCCGCCGTGCGCAATGTCGACGAACGCACGCCCGATTACCATATCGGTTACATGCTGTCCGACAGCACCGGGCTGGTCAGCCAGCAGATACACGTACTCAAAGACCGCACCAAGATGCTGGTCATCTCCTCCCAGCTCAAAGGCGGCGGCGTCACACTCGCGCGGCTAGCCAGTATCAACAACCACGGCACCATCGGCATCTTCGTCGTCTGCGACCAGGTCAACGAGCTGACAGCCAAGGAACGATTCGGCCTCGACCGGCTCGACGTCACCGTCTTCCAACGCCGCCTGCTACAGACCGAAGACTTCGAACAGATGGTCGCCGAAAAAATTGTCGCTGTGCTCGCCGGTGATGTCCCAGTGGAACTGCCGTCGCCCGCAGAGGTTCGCAAGCGCATCGACAACGATATCCGCAATATGGTGGACCTTCCGGTTCTGCCCCAGGTATACAACCAGATCATCGCCCTCGACAAGAACCCCGAAAGCGAGATGCAGGACTGGGTCTCCGCTGTCGAAACCGATCCGCTCAGCGCGGCCCAGGTCATCCGCCGCTCGCGCTCACCGATGTACGGTTTCCAGGGCGAAATCAACGACGTCGGCAAAGCGGTAGTGCTGCTCGGCAAGGACACGGTCAAGGAGATGGTCATTGCCGGCGCATTAAAACGCTCCCTCGAAGGCATCCAGGAACAGGGCTTCAGCGTCGAGGCATACTGGCTGCACAGCGTCGGCGTCGCCATTACCTCGCGCATTCTCGCCTTCCCGCTCGACGAAAAGGCTTGGACGCCCAAGCACCGCAAAGAATTTGAGGAGCATCAACTCAGCGCCGAGGCACAACAGGCCCTCAAAGAGCTGTGTCTCTGGGAAAAGCTCAAATTTCCGCCCACCAGCGATCCCTTTATCGGCGGCATGATGCACGATATCGGCAAGGTCGCCCTGATCCAGAGTTATCCCGGGCTCTACCCGATTATTATAGACGAGCTCAAACGCGAAAACTGGAATATATCGATGCGAGCGGTCGAGCATATTGTAGCCGGCGGTGCCCACCACAATATGGTCGGGCAGATCCTCTCGGAGAGCTGGAAGCTCGGCGAGATACTCACCAAGGTCATTGAAAACCACCATACGCCCCCAGCCGACGACCCGTTCTGCCAACTTATAACCCTCGCCGACTTTGCCGGCGGCTATATCTACCCCTACCCCAAAGACTCCCAATATCCCATGGCCAAAATACTGCGGGAGGAGGGAATGCAAGCCGACGCCGAACCGCCCGAAGGGATAGCGAGCACCAGCCCAGCGGTGGACAAGTGGGAAGAAGGCGAACAATCAAACGACGCGGAGCCCGGCCCATCATCCGGTCTGACGCCAGGAGCGGCGGTATACAATTTTCTACCGCCCCACCTTCTACAGTGGCTCGACATCGATATCAATAAGTTGATCGCAGCGGCGCGCCATATAAAACCCACCGTAGAACGACTCACTGAGGAAATTCGCAAGAGCGTCTAACCATATATGGACGAGAACAAACGCAAACACCCCCGGCTGCCCTTCGCGGCCACCGTCGAGATTTCAGGTCGGCGCCGATTCCATTTGCGGCGCGACGCGGGATATCAGCACGACCGGGTTCTATCTCGAAAGCCTAGTCATGCCGCCGCTTGACACCCCCTGCCAAGTCAACATAGTGCTGGCCAACGGCGAGATGACCCATACCATCGAAGGCGAGGGCAAAGTGATCCGTCATATCCAAGACGCCCAGCGCCAGGGCCTAGGGGTCGAATTCGTCAACCTCGACCCGGAATCACTAGCCTATCTGTGGCGCGTTATTCGCTACAATTCTCCGGCCGAGCCTTAGAACAGACGTCATGCAAACCTATTTCCTCGACGACCAGACCTTCGCCCAGTTCAGGGCCTATATCTACGACCTGACCGGTATCGATTATACCGAGAGCAAGCGCTATCTGCTCGATACCCGGGTCAGGCGTCGAGCCCGCGAAACGAATATGGACGACGGGCCGAGCTATCTGAACTTTCTCCAAACCAGTGCCGAGAACCAGTCAGAAATCGACCTGTTGATCGACCAGGTATCGACACACGAGACCAGTTTCTTCCGCCACACCAACCAGATCGCGATCTTCGAGAAGATCATCGACGAGATCATCGACGAACGGCGTATGGCCGGGAACAAGCGGATCAAAATCTGGTCGGCGGCCTGCTCCACTGGCGAAGAGCCCTATACCTTGGCGATGGTCGTGCGTGAAAAACTGGGCGGGGAGACCGGTTGGGACATCTCCATAGAGGGTACGGATATCAGCTCCGGCTCGATAGCGCAAGCCCGGCGCGGACGCTTCTCCGAGCGCAACGTGCGCAGCACGCCGGAACCCTACTTATCCAAGTATTTCCGCCAGGACAAAGACCCGCGCTTCTACACGCTCACCCCCGATATGGCCAATTCGGTCAAATTTGAAGCCATCAGCCTGATCGACAATGCCCAAACCAATGCCCGCCGGGACTTCGACATCGTCTTCTGCCGCAACGTCCTGATTTATTTTGACGATGTGGCAAAGAAGAAAGTCCTCGAAATGCTATGGAAGAGCCTGGTGCCGGGTGGCCATCTGGTACTGGGGACCTCGGATTCACTACACGGGCTGACCGACTCCTTCCAACGCACGCAACACTCGGTGTTCAACTTCTTCCTACGCGCCCCGGACTCCACCGTGCCGAACACGGCGGCTGCGGCTACACAGGGCACGACGCCGACCGCGCGCGCCGTTGAGGCCGCGCCTTCTTTGCCCCCGCCGTCCGCCCTTGACAATAGCCAATCCCTGCAGCTGAAAATCCTGATCGAACGCCTGGACCGGGGCATCCGCGACCTAAGCGAGGACCTCAATAATTCCTTGGGGAAAACCATCGACGCGGTCAGCACAGTGACCAGTACCCTGGAGACACTGGTGCAAAACGAGAATCTCGACCCCAAGAGCCGCGCCGAGTTGCGGGGAGCCGACAGGCAATTGATGCGGATCCTGCTCTTTCTGCAAGTCGGCGACCGCACCCAACAAAAGACAGAGGCCCTGCGCGCAACGTTGCAAGAGCTCTCGGACAATCTGCTCGGAGCGGAGAAAGAGGCGCCCGATCTGCAGGTTAGCATCACGAGTTTCGACAAGAATCTCCTGCCGCAGGACGACGAGGAATCGGACGACGAGGACGACGACGGCACGATGTCGCAGGACGACATCGACGCGCTCTTCAATTAGCCCTTATTAACGGCTAGCCCCGCCAACGGACAAACCTCATCGGCCAACTCCGCCTCGACCACCGCACGCGGCATGCCGCAGACTACCGAGGTCGCCTCGTCTTACGCGATGCTTTGCCCGCCGCACCCCTTCAACACCGCCATCCCCTCGGCCCCGTCTCACCCCATACCGGTGAGAATAACGCCCAGCACCCGCTTGCCATAGACCCTGGCCCCTGGACTCGACCATCACGTCGACCGAAGGCCAGTGCAAAGGGTCGGCCGGCTCCTGGTCCAAACCGACCCGACTTGGCGCACAGAACACCTGATGCCGGTCCCCCGGCGCCAATAATACCTGCCCCGGCGACGCCTGAGCGATACCTATCGGTAGTCCGGTAGGATACCGCGTCGAGGAATTTTCTTGGGCTTCGGTCGTACGTTAAGCCCTTCCCGCCGCCGAATGCACTAGACTTGCTTGCGACGTACGGTCCAACCCTCTCTTGCCAGCAAGGCACCGATGCGGCGGTAGCCATAGTGCGGATGATGCCAAGATAAAGCAATGATCTGCTGGTAGAGCTGCTCTTGGCGACCAGTCAACGATTCGGCCAACCTGGGCCAACTATCGAAGGTCAGCCGAAGCCTCGCGCATTTGCACCAGCGAAGCTGCCAACCTATCTGTCTTTAACACCTCGCCGCTCGCCCGGTCTACCTGGCCGAACTGCAATACACCAGTCGGGCACGACTGCACACAGGCGCTACAACGCACACATTGAGGATCGGCCATCGGCAAACCTTTGTTGGCAAAATTCATGACGTCGATGCCTTGGTGACACACCGAAGTGCACACATTGCAGGAGATGCACTTTTTCTTGTCAGCAAGGATGCGAAAGCGGCTAAAACGCGCATAAATGTGCATTAATGCCGCCAATGGGCAGGCGAAGCGGCACCACGCTCGACCGCTAAACCAGAAATAAGCCCCATAGCCGACCACCCCCGCCAACATCAAATCGACAACCCAGCGATAGTTGAGCTGAATGCCAAAAGCCTGCCAACCGTAGAGCATGCCCTCATAGAGCCCGCGCATCCACTGTCCGAAACCCGTATCCGGCCATACCCAACCCGCTACCCGCCCGAGCAGCATCACCATGCAGAGCAAGAGTATCACCTGGCCTAGGACATTCACCTTATTCCAAGCGGTGCCGTGCGGCATCTTATGCCGCTGGGTATCGCCGAGCGTCTCGGCCAACGCGCCGCATGAACAGATCCAACCACAATAGGCCCCCTTACCCCAGAAATAGACGATCACCGGCACGACGACAAAAGTCTGCACCACGCTAATGCCCAACCACCACCACATCGGTTCCCCGCTGAACACGTTCCAGACGAAGAGCGGCCAGGCCAATACCAATCCGAAAGCCCGCCAATACTCGCGCCCGTGGTCATAGCTGACTTGTGGAAAAAGTGCGTCGGCAACACCCCGAGCCCAACCCGCATCGAAAAAACCATTGTGCCCCAAATAGGGCAGGACGATATAGGGCAATAGAAAAAGTGGCACGATCTGCACCGCAGTCAAAGAAATCGTCTGCCATTTGACATAAGGGGTCTTGCGACGCGCAACCCGCCTATAACCAAAGACGATAATCAGCACCGTATAAACCAAGCTGTACCAAAAGCCAGGTTTGCCCAAATTAAAGGTCAAAACACCCAATAATGTCGAGAGATCCCCCGCCTGCACTAAGATACCCTGCATCAGATCCGGAACATTGAAGGGAAAGAGTTTTTCGCTCTTGAAAAGGTTGCTCAGCTCACCGTCAGCTTTCCAGTTGTATACGAAAAAGCAGACGGCCATAAAAAGGCCAAAGCCCCACCACTGCTTGCGTTCCATCTCGCCAATGATCGCCACCTCGGAACGGCGGAAAAAATCGAGCGGCGCCTCGCGGCCGATCATCGAGAACACGGCGTCGTTGGGCAAAGTCCGCTCCGTGCCTTCGGCATCCTTCAGCACCACTTGATTTTTAGCGATATCCAGCACCTGGCTGGCCATCAACATGTTGATCGACCCCGCCTTGCGTTCCCGCTCCATAAAATGACCGCTACCGGTCGTCACCCGCTCCGATGACGGCGTATCGACCGCCACCTCGGCCATCGGGTCGGCTGTCAACATTTCCAGCTTCTCGACATTCTCCGGTTTGGGCCGGGAAAAATCGGGTTTGCGATAAGAAACCGTCACCCGCCCGCCGCACTGAGCGATAGCAATGGCCGTCTCCAACGCGCTATCGCCGCCGCCGACCACCAACACGTCCTTGTCGTCGAAATCGGCCGGGTCGTGCAACCGGTTGAAGACTTTGTCCAAATCCTCACCCAACACCCCCAGCTTGCGAAAATTGCCCGAGCGCCCAATGCCAACGACCACCCGCCGGGCTTTTACATTTCCCCGGTCTGGTATGTGCAATTCAAAGTGGTCACCGCGCTTTTCGACCCGTTCAACGCGTGCCAGCGTCGGCTCGATACCCTGCGCCAGGGTCTGCTCGTACAACTCGGCGACCAAAGGCTCCTTGATTTGCGCGACAAAACGCATCTCACCGGCCGGCACCATTTCAGTCGGATAGGTGTAGATCGGTTTTCCCTTGGGAAAATTGACCACGGTCGAAAATGGCTCCGTCGCCTCGAATTGCACAAAGGACAAGCCCGCCTTGCGCGCCGCCAACGCCGCCGACATTCCCGAGACCCCGGCCCCGACAATCGCCAGATCCATGACCTCTGCCGAACCTTTGTCGGGTTGGAACGCCTCGTCCGTCAGGATATGTTGCACCGCCCGCGCCCCGGTATCGGCTGAAAACTTCAATAGCGGAATGCCCGTCAGATCGCCGACAATATACAAACCGGAGATATTGCTCTGGCCGTGCTCGTCGACCCGCGGCAGTTTCTCCACTACTCCCGCCGGCCAGCGGGTATGCAACCAGTGAACATACTTTGCGAGCATATTGCCCATTCCACTCTCCAATGATCAGAATTACCAACCGACAAACACCGCCTGCACGACAGACCGGCAGCGGCTACATACACAAAGCACGACAGCAAAGATCAAGAAATTATAACAAAAGCGACAACAACCAATAAAAAGCGCCCGACTCGCAAGCCAGCGCCCATTGACAATGTTCTCTACACTCAATAGGCGATCAACGCACCACCGACATCGTCCGCGTCTGACTGAATCCTGCCGCCGGCATCTCCAACCGGTAAGCATAGGTCCCGCTCGCCACCTGGCGGCCAGCGTCGTCGCGACCGTCCCAGCGCTGCAGATACAACCCACTCGACTGCTGGCCCTCGACCAATGACCGCACTCGCTGCCCGGTCGCATTGTATACGTTCAACTGCACCTGCCCGTCGACCGGCAACTCATATTGTATCTGCGTTTCCGGATTGAACGGATTGGGGAAATTCTGCTGCAGGGCGAAACCTTCGGGCGTGGCGTCAAACATCTGCTCGACGGCCGTTATCTGCGGGATATCATCCTCCTCAATGATGCCCTCACCCGGCACCCAGACTTCGGTATCGGGCCAGTAGGACGACCAGGCGAACCACATCGCGTTATAGGCCGGCACCTGTTCGAGCTTGCGCCCCTCTAATGGCCCGGCGACCGCCTCGCCAAGTATATTCCAGCGCGACCGGGTCTCGATATCCATAAACTCCACCGGCAACAGCCCTTCCGGCTCGACGGCGTAAAAACTCAGCAACTGGCCGTCGATCTCACTGAAATAGGTCAATGCCGTACGCGAATCGGCGGCGAATACCGTAACCATCAGGTCGCCGCCGACAAAGTCGTTGATCACCGCCCCGTCCAGCATGGTATTGAAGGGATACGCTTTGGTCTCGTCATTATGGCACAAGCCCACGACCATGTCCTTGACCTGATGTCGCTGATCTAAGAAGCCATTGGTCGTCGAGGGCAGGAAAATTAGATATTCGTGACTTTGCCGGTAGTCGCCCAATGAACTACTGACATAGGGATACCTCATGTATTGCACCATGTTATAGGGGGGCCGGTCGGAGAGATAGCGCTCCCATCCAGTCCCGATCTTTACTACCGTGGTATTGGGGTACATCTGCTTCCACATCGCCCAAGTAGTCTCGACAACCGGCATCAATTCCAACCGATTGCCGACTTGGTCTCCGTTGATCGCGGTAAAGATCATTTGCGGGTATAGCGTACTGCCGTCGCGCCGGTCGTACATCACCAGGTTGCTGTTGATCAACAAGCCGGAAACCCCGAACTCAATCTGCGAGCCATCGGTATCCGTGGCGTTGAACACCTGGCCAGTGCCCGTCAGCGGGCACAGCGTAACGGTAAATGACTTATCGCCGACACGATCGTTAATAATCTCGTTCCACCAGCCAATATTGTGCGGATAGGCCCGTGGCTCGCCATTAATGACCAAGCCCATGACCAATTCGTCGTCCTGCACATAGCGGACCTCGCTCGGAGCCACGAAGGTCGGATTGGTCAGCGCCGGAATACCGTCCTTGGGCGGGCCACCCGATCGTATGTGGTTGGTAAGAAAACCCGGATCGTCGTAGCGCCCGGCCCCAGCCGGCCCCGCGACTAGCGCCAATGCTAATAAAACTGATAAATAACCGTACCTCATCGGATACTCCTTTCGGCAAATGCCTTTAAAAATCGAGTGCTACAAGATCCGATCCTTCGTCATCCCCCTCACTGCCCACCCCGCCCGTCGCCCGGCGGTGACGGCACCAAAACCAATATCTGCGCAAAATCTTGGTGACCCCAAACGACAGGGTCGAATCGACTAGACCGCGCCGACGGATCCAACGCGGAGTCATACACGATGCTCCGGGAAATAAGCGGTAGCCTACGAATCGTTGATGATTCCGCGCCCATTGAGGAAACACAGCGGCTAGGCCTTCGCCCGCCCGTGTTGGGACACGCCAATGGCTTCATCGCCCGAATTGAAAAAAGAAGCTTTCTCTGCCGCGACAAAGCACGGGGTCGATGGCGGAATCCGGTCGGATTTACGCTGGCGCACCCAGGACATGACCTACCTGAGTTCGCTATCGTCATAACCGAGTAATTGCGCTGGCGCCAACGCCAAGTCAGTGAGCAAGAGCACTCGCAAAACCGCATATATCGTCGTAGCCACAACCTTATCACTTACATTATAACTTTGCACCAGGTTATGACAATATGCTGCAACAACCCCATCAACGTCAGTGAAATTTTACCCATCCAATGGATAAAATCACCAGGACTGAGTTATAAGATTAATATCACACATCTATAATATAAACAATGATATATGAGAATATAAAATCATTCATCGCCAACTTGACAAAGCCTCGTGAACTATCTTATTATGAACTATACATCAATTCCTGGGCACGCGTATTATGACGACCGTCGACGAAAAAATATGGCACCTGCTACACTGCCCCCTCTTCTCCGGAGTCAGCGAAGAGGAACTGAAGGATCTTGAGAATATCACCGTGATGATCAAGCTCCAGCCCCAGGAACGCATCCTCTCCGCGCATCGGGAAGAACGGGCGATCTGGCTGATCAAAGAGGGCTTGGTGAGCCTGACCTACGGCGACGCCGACGGCAAGGACGCCACGGTCATGTTGCTCAGTTCGGGCGACCTGTTCGGCGCGCTCGAAGAAAGCGGCGAGTTGGAATATGGCGAGAATGTGGTAGCGCTCAAGCCGACCGTGCTCTGCCGCATGACGCAACAGCAAATGGAAAGTCTGCTGCGCAAGCACCCCGAAATGGCCTATCGTGTCACCAAATTCTCCTGGCACCGCATCGCCCGGCTGCAACGGCGCCTGGCCGATATCATGACCAAATCCGTTCGCGAACGCCTGGCCACGTTATTGCTCAATCTGGCGACAGAGTACGGCAACGAGCAAGAAGCGGGGATTCGCTCGCTGAACCTAACCATCACCCACGATGACCTGGCCCGGTTGGTGGGTTCGAGCCGCGAGATGGTCAGCAAAGTCATGGGTAGCTTCCGCGAACTGGGCTGGATCCGATCTTCCCGCAAGACCATCGAGATCCTCGATCTCGCCTCTCTCGAAGAAGTAGCCAACACCGTCGGCATCTAATATCCCCCCTGCTCCGACAAGCGCGGCACAGCGAGTCCCCATGCCCCTATACGCCCACTCCCTTCGTACGCAAGACCAAAACGGAGCAATCGTGAAGATACTCTTCCTTAGCATCCCACTACTGACCGCCTGTACGGCCCTACCACCCACGCAAATACCCCATCTCGACAAGGCCCCCTTCCCGCACGAAGCCCTCGACCGGGTACAACAGCGCTTCGTCGATGTGCAGGGCCGCGTCGATTACCGGGGCCTGCTACAAGAGCCGGCCGACCTCGAGCTCTATTACGGCCTGCTCGCGGCCTATAGCCCCGACAGCCACCCGCAGTTCTTCCCCAACCGTCAGAGCCGGTTAGCCTACTGGATCAACGCCTACAACGCCGCGACGCTCAAAGCCGTGCTCACCTACTACCCCATCGGCGGCGTCGCCGAAGTCGAAGCGCCGGCGCTATTGTTCTTCATGCCCGACAAGAGCGGATTCTTCTACTTCCAACGCCCGATCTTCGGCGGCGAAAAACAGAGTCTGTACCACCTCGAAAACGACCTGATCCGCCCGCGCTTTGCCGACCCGCGCATCCACTTCGCCCTCAATTGCGCCTCACGCGGCTGCCCGACACTACCGCGACGCGCCTTCAGCGCAGAAAACCTCGACACGGAATTGGACCGCGAAACGCGCCTCTTCCTCTCCGAACAACGCAACTTCCGCGTCGATTTCGCGGAGCGCGCGATCTATGTCTCGTCACTATTCGATTGGTATCAGGAGGATTATCTGCAATGGCTCGTGGCCAAGGGCGAAACGGAGCCGACGGTACTCGACTATATCAGCCGCTACCTGTCCATGGCGAAACGCAACCGGCTGGAGCAATGCGAGGGCTGCGCGCTGCGGTTTATTCCCTATGACTGGCAACTAAACGATCAGCACCCCGCTGATTGAGTTGGCGCCTCAGATTTGTGGCGTTGACTTCGCACATCGAAACCATCTCACCACCTACCGGCAATTTGAAGACGCAGGCTTTTAGTCGCTGACGGCCCAGTTCCGTCTGCAATTCGCCCGGGCCCATAAAACGGTGCACGACCACCATCAATGGCCGCGCGAAAACCTCGCCCCACTCGCGCGGATTGCACAGCGTCGCCGCGATAAAACGCCCTATGCCCCAAAGCCGATAAACCCCGTAGAGGGCAAATTCCACCGGCCGCCACGGCCGCCTAAAACAAGGCCCCAACTCAAAAAATGGATCGCCCCTTTGACCCGCGCATTCATTTTGCCCTCAATTGCGGCGCGCAATCCTACCCACCCATAGCCGTCTACACCCCAGACGAGATAGACGAACAACTCGACCAGGCCGCAGCAATCTTTATCAACGGCGAAACAACCGTCAACAGCGCAACGCGGACAATCGCGACGAACCCAATTCTGCGCTGGTACCGCGCGGATTTGGGCGATCTGGAAACGTTAATCCGCCGCTATCACAGCGACGGGTTGCCAGAGAGGACGTGGCATTTCAAATGGAATCCATACAACTGGTCCGTCTAACGAAGCAACGGGCCGAGGAAGGATGCAAACTCGCATCTCTATGTCCACCGCATCAGGAAGCGGCCACAGGACGTCGACTTATAACAACAAACTTTAGCAGTGAGTCTTTTGACCAACGGCTCCCTAAGTCTCTTCGTCCCGTCCGTACATCTCCCGCAAAATCCGCCGCATAACCTTATTCGACGCCGTGCGCGGCAACGCCTCCACCACCACCACCTCGTGGATCTTAAAGAGCGGATTCAGCTCGCCGCGCAATACCTGCTGCATCGTGTCCTGCCAGTCATCGTCACTGCCATGCAATACCGCGTAAACCACCAACAAACTCGGTCCGCCTCCCGGCGGCGGCACCGCGATTGCCGCCGTCTCCACCACGCCGTCGATCCCGTTCACCACCCGCTCAATCTCTGCCGAACTGACCTTGATCCCGCCGAGGTTCATCGTGTCATCGGCCCGCCCGTGCACCCGATAATTCCCCGGCGACAGACGCTCGACTTGATCGCCGTGACGACGCAATTGCACCTCGTGCAACCCCGGAACATCCGCGTAATACACTTCATGGTGGTCGCGGTTAAGCACCTGACTCGACATGCCGATCGCCGGTGGTAGCAAAAAAACCTCGCCACTATCGCACACCTCACCCGCCTCGTCCAAAATCACCAGATCCGTGCCCAGCGTCGCCGAATTGAACGTCGAAGGAGCCACCGGTTTAACCAACGTACTAAGCAGATAACCACCTGCCAGTTCCGTGCCGCCGCAGTATTCGAGTATCGGGCGATAGCCCGACAACGCCATCAAATAGTGCATATCCTCGGCATTAGAGCACTCGCCCGTAGCGCTAAACGCACGGATCGCGGAAAAATCGATGCCCTCCATGCAACCACTCCCGCGCCAGGTCCGCACCATACTCGGAATAACGCCGAGCATCGAGACCTCGGCATCGCGGATGAATTCACCAAAACCCCGTTGGGTCGGCGCCCCGTAGTAGAGCGCCATCGTCGCCCGGTTCAAAAAGGCGGCATAGATCAGCCACGGGCCCATCATCCAGCCGAGGTTCGTCGGCCAGGCGACCACGTCGCCCGGATGCACGTCCTGGTGGTAATGAGCGTCGGCACCGCATTTGATCGGATGAATATGCGTCCAGGGTAATGCCTTCGGGTCACCCGTAGTGCCCGAAGAAAAAAGGATATTGGTGATCTCATCAGGCGAACGGGCCACCGCCGAAAAAACGTCGCCCTCCCGCAAAAAATCTTCCCAGCGCAAATCACCATCGCGCAAATCGTCCCGCGTACCATTTACCCGCCCGGACAATACGATCGCCTGCGGGGCCTGCGCTTCCACCAAACGGGAGTATAGTGGCAACTCGCGCCCACCGCGCAAAATAACGTCTTGCGTAAACACGGCCTGCGCCGAACCGATCTTGAGCCGGGTCGCGATCTCGGCCGCGGCGAAGCTGTCGGCGATCGCCACTACCGCACAACCCGCTTTGACGATGCCCAAATAGATCGCCACCGCCTCGGCCGTCATCGGCATATCCACGGCGATGCGGTCGCCGGGCACAAAACCGGCCGCCACCAAACCACTGGCTACTCGGTCGCACAACATCTCCAGCGCCGCATAACTCATGCGCTCTAACTGACCACCTTCGCGCTGGAAGACAATTGCCGTTTGCTCCCCATCTGCCTGAAAACAACTCTCGGCGATATTCATCTCGGCCCCGGCCAACCATTCGGGCGCCGTCGGCCCCTGTGCCAAGTCGACAAAGCGCTCATAAGGTTTTTGCAGACGAATGCCTAGCCGCGCGACGGTCTTGTGCCAAAATGCCTCCCACTCATCGACCGACCAAGCAAAGAGCGCGTCATACGAAGGCAAACCCGACTCGCGCTGCAAGGCTGTCGCGTTCGCGCCTTCGATATCCGCCGGCTCGGGGAAAAATACCGGGCCTAATTCTCCGTCGTAGACCACTTCATAAAGCAACTGATGTAGAGCAAAGGGGTGATCCGGCCGCAACAAACGCCGGGCGACCTCGCGCCAGCGCGCCTCTGGTGATCCAACCAACACTTCAAAGCGCAACAACAGTTCGGCCGCCGCCACTTCATCCAGCCCGCAAGCCATAAGATCTTCGCGTCGCAACATGGGCTTACTCCGCCACGACCAGACGCACGCTCCGGCTCAACTCGGCCGGCGGCAGGCAACGAGCGTCATCACAGGCCTGGTATTGCACCAATAAGCGCAGATCACCCGCCGTGCCCGCCGCCTTTTCCGGCAGCAACAAATCCGCCCAAAGCGTAACCTCGCCCTCGTAGACCGAAAGTGTTTCCGCCAACGCCGGAAAGATATAGTCCTGCCCAGCCGGATAGCGCACCCCGCCAAAACCCAGAGGCAGATCCGCGTTGACCGTCAATGACGTTGGGATCAGCGAATCGCCCGAGGGCGGATTAGCGTTGATATGCCAGCCCTCGCGCACCGTCAGATGCACCGTCACCGCAAAGGTCTCGCCCGCTATCAGCGGCGAGGTCGGTAGTTCGACACGTATTCCGACCAGCGAATCGACCATTACCGCTTCAGCCACCGCCGGCAAGGACACCCGCACCGAGGCCGACCGCAAATAGCGCTCCGCCGCCGCCGCCAAATGCACCGAAGCCGAAGGTTGTGCCCGCATTCCACCACCGAAAGCGTGCAGAATCTGCGCCGCCCGGTTGCGATAGCGCACCTCTCCAGTCAATTCGGCCAAATCCAATAGCGCATGCGCCGCCACCGCATTGCCCGAAGGCAGGGCCGAATCCTGTGCACACTTGCTGCGCACAATAAGCTCGCCTCCCGCCTCGGCAAAAAAGAGCCCACCCGCTTCTTGGTCCCAAAACCGCGCCACCATCTCGCCGCTTAACTCCTGCGCAGCCTGTAACCACCGCTGCTCACCCGTCGCTCGATGCAATACCGTCAGCCCGCGCATAAGAAACGCATAGTCATTGAGATAACCTCTATGTTGCGACGCTCCCAACCGATGCACCCGCGACAATCCCCCGTCCTCGCGACGAAGCCGTTGCAATACGAAGTCCGCCGCCCGTTCAGCCGCCCGGCGATACTCGGCCTCACCCAACACCTCAAAACCCCGCGCGTAGGCTTCAATCATCAACCCGTTCCAGGCCGTCAACACCTTGTCGTCCAATAGGGGATAAATCCGTTTGCTCCGCGCGGCTAGTAGGCGTTGCCGCAAAGGCTCAATTCGCCGCCGCAACTGCTCCTCATCCAACTCCAACTCGACCGCCGCTGCCGCCCAAGACGTCTCCACAAAAAGCACCTGCCCTTCGCCCTCGGGCATCGGTGCTAAACCATAGACCGTCCAAAATAACTCCGCATCCTCCCCCAATACCGCCGCCAATTCTTCTTCTGTCCACACATAATATTTGCCCTCCTCCGCTTCAGTCTCGGCATCTAAAGCCGAATAGAAAGCCCCATCCGGCGCCGTCATCTCCCGCGCGACGAAGCGAAAAATATCCTGCGCGACAAAACGCCAACGCGGCTCCTCCGTTAACTCATAGGCCCGCAGATAAAGCCGCACCAGTTGCGCCTGGTTGTAGAGCATCTTCTCGAAATGCGGCACCTGCCATTCCGCATCGGTCGAATAACGGTGGAAACCGCCGCCCATCTGATCGTATATGCCTCCCCGCGCCATCTGTGCCAGCGTGTGCAAGACAATCTGCGGTGCCGCGCCTTTTTCAAAGCGCTCAACATCGGCCATCAACAATTCCAAGCGCATGCCCGGCGGAAATTTTGGCGCCCCGCCGAAACCACCGTTGATCGCATCATAACGCCCCTGAATCGCCGCCAATACCCTGACCACCAGCACCGAATCCGGCGCCATCGCCACCATCTCCCGCCCAGATTCCATCTCGCGTATCGCCGCAGTCAACTCTGCTGCAATCTCCAGCACCTTGCCGCGTTCATCGCGCCAGTGCTGCTGCATTATGCCTAATACCCGCGGAAACGACGGCCTCCCGTGCGCATCTTCAGGCGGAAAATACGTACCGGCGAAAAAGGGCTGCAGATCCGGCGTTAAAAAAACCGAGTTGGGCCAACCACCGTGTTGAGTGATCAATTGCGTCGCCTTCATGTAGATCCGATCGATATCTGGCCGCTCTTCACGGTCGACCTTGATATTGATAAAATCCTCATTCATCAGCGCCGCGATCTGCGGATCCGAAAAGACCAACCGCTCCATCACATGACACCAATAACAGGTCGAATAGCCCACTGACAAAAAGATCGGCTTGTCTTCGGCCTTCGCCCTTGCCAATGCCTCTTCTCCCCAAGGATACCAGTCGACTGGGTTGTGCGCGTGCAACAAGAGGTACGGGCTAGTCTCCCCCACCAGCTTATTGCTGTATTTCCACGAGCCGTCCGCGTTCTTCAACCCGTGCCCCACCTCCAACTCCGCCGCCGCGACCGCCCCTAACTCCTGTTCGCCGACGAGCCGCAGCCACCCCCACGTAGCGCCAAGGCCGATGACAAGCACGCAGACGACACCTAACCAGAAGCGCAACGATGTAGCGGGGAAATTTACCAAAATAACCTCTATCTAAATGGTGGTTTTACAGTGCGAATAATCCGAATAACAGGTGGACGAACTCTACCCCACCAACTCCCTTGTCACCTCCACCACATACCCCACATCCTGCAACCCCACATGCCGGTTCGCCACAAGGCGCGCCCCATGCGGCGGTCGCGGGTTGCACAAAATCCCCCGTTCCTTCCACTTCGCCACCAAATCCGCCGCCGACCAACCCAACGCCGCAAAATCCACCTTGAGGATATTGGTCGGCCGCGGCGAAAAACTCACTTCCACTCCTTCAATCGCCCCTAAGCCCTCAGCCAGCCCCTTAGCTACCGCATGGTCTGCGGCCAAACGATCGACCATCTGTTCCAACGCCACGATACCCGCCGCCGCCGCCACTCCAGCTTGCCTCATCGCGCCACCGAGCCGCTTACGCATGCGATAGGCCTCCTCGATAAATTCGTTGCTGCCACACAATAGCGAGCCCAATGGCGCGCTCAGCCCCTTCGAGACGCAAAACATCACCGAGTCAACATGCTGCGTGTATTCCTTCGCCTCAACGCCCATCGCTACCGCCGCGTTGAATAACCTCGCCCCGTCCATATGCAATTTCAAATCGTGTTCTCGGCACGCCGCCGACACCGCCGATACCTCTTCGACCGACCACGCGTGGCCGGCGTAGTTATTATGTGTATTCTCTATGCAAACCACCGATAGTGGCGCAAAGTGCGGGTTGTCACCGCGCACATTCTCATGAATCTGATCGGCGGTAACCACACCGTGCTGGCCCGCCACCGAACGCGCGGCCAAACCGGCGACATTGGCATAGGCGCCCGCCTCCCAATAATACATATGCGCTTGTTCCTCGAAGAGCGCCTCATCACCCGGATTGCTATGCGCCAATAACGCGCAGGTATTGCCCATCGTGCCCGAGGGCACATAAAGGGCCGCCTCCATGCCCACCTTCTCAGCCGCCAACTCCTGCAATTTATTAACCGTTGGATCTTCGCCATAGACATCGTCACCCAAGGGCGCCTGGGCCATCGCCTCACGCATTTCTTCGGTCGGTAATGTGATCGTATCGCTGCGCAGGTCTACTGTCTTGTCGCTCATCTGCCCACTCCTCGCTTGACGCTAGACGCTTCTGGCCGTATGATTTCGCTTCAGAACGGCAAAAACTACGTATCTCCAGGAGTCCCGTCCAATGGCTTTTTCTTCCTTAGGCACCAGTCACCGCAGCACCGTAACCGGCCGCCGCGGCATGATCGCCTCGGCCCATCCCCTGGCCTCTCTGGCTGGCCTGCGCATCCTGATCGAAGGCGGCAACGCCATCGACGCCGCCATCGCTACCGCCGCCGCGCTCAATGTCGTCGAACCCTATATGTCAGGCATCGGTGGCGTCGGTTATCTACATATCTACAGTGCCCGCGAAAAAGAGCACAAAATCGTCGACTATGTCGGCCTGACGCCCAAAGCCGCCGAGTTGGACCTCTACAAAAGCGTAGCCGAGCAGGACCGCGGCCCCCTGTCGCCATTAGTGCCCGGCGCCTGCGGCGGCTGGCTCGCTGCCCTCGAACGCTATGGCTCAATGGACGCCGCCCAGGTCTTCGCCCCAGCGATAGAATACGCCGAGCAGGGCTACGCGCTGACCGTGATAAACTCGACCTTTTACTCCGGTGCCGTCCCAGATCTTTTGCGCTTCAAAACCGGCGGCGAAACCTACCTGCTCGACGGCCAAGCGCCCAAACCCGGCGAAGTGGTCGTGCAAAAAGACCTCGCCGAGACTTTCCGCCGCGTCGCCGCCGAGGGACCGGATACTTTTTATAAGGGCACCATTGCCGAGTCCATCGCGGGCTATATGGCCGAGACAGGTGGCCTGATTACCATGCAAGACCTCGCCGATTTCACGCCGACCTTCGTCGACCCGATTTGCGTCGACTACCGCGGGCACCAGATCTTCGCCCCACCACTGCCCTGCCAGGCCATCCAGTATTTAGAAACCCTGGCGATCATGGAGGGTTTCGACGTTGCCGACATGGGCCACAACACCGCCGAGACGCTGCACCGCTTTATCGAAACGACCAAGCTGGCGATGGCCGACCGCATCGCCTACGCCGCCATCGACAACCCGCCCACCGCCGGCCTGCTCTCGCCCGATTTCGCCGCCGAACGCCGCGCGCTGATCGGCGACAAAGCGCAATTTTCCGCCGGTGAACGCCTCTTTCCCGGCGCACCTACCGGCGAGGTCCCACCCGGCGACCCACGTCAATGGATGCACGAATGCACCACCCACTTCGATGCCATCGACGCCGAGGGCAATGCCGTCGCCTGCACCCAAAGCCTCGGCAGCGGTTTCGGCTCCGCGATGGTCGTGCCGGGCACCGGTGTCGCCCTCAACAACTTCATGCGCTGGTTCGATCTCGAACCTTCCAGCCCCAACGCCGTCGGCCCGGCGAAGAAAAACGAAATGTGCGTCTCGCCGGCGCAAGTCTGGGACAAAGGCGGCCTGCGCCTACTCATCGGCACGCCGGGCAGCTACGGCATTCTGCAAACCACCCCGCAGATGATCATGAACATCCTCGACCACAAGATGAACGTGCAAGCCGGCATCGAAGCTGCCCGCGTCAAAACCGGCGAACCAGGCTACGGGGTATCCGCCGAGACCCGGATCGACGCCGAGGTCTTCGCCGAGTTAGAGCGCCGCGGCCACCAGTTCAGCTATATCGGTGACTATTCGGCAGGCGTCGGCGGCGGTCAGGGCATTATGGTCGATCCCGATACGGGTTCCTTTATGGGAGGAGCCGATCCGCGCCGCGACGGCTACGCCCTCGGCTGGTAAGCATGAGCAACGGCAGACCTACACCCTCTATAACGAGGACTGTATCACCGGCATGCGCACCCGACTCGCGCCCGGTTCCGTCGACGCGATCGTCACCTCGCCGCCCTATAATCTCGGCACGTCCTATAAAGGCTACGACGATACGATGGCGCGCGAGGATTACCTACAGTGGACAGACCGTTGGGCCACCGCCGCCGCCGAAGCTTTAAACGAAGACGGTTCGCTCTTTCTCAATATCGGCGGCAAACCCTCCGATCCCTGGGGCCCATTCGAGGTATTGCTCGAATTGCGCAAGCACTTTACCCTGCAAAACGTCATTCACTGGGTCAAATCCATCGCCATCCAAAAGGAAGACGTCGGCCGCTACCCCGGTATCACCGGCAATGTCTCGGTGGGCCATTATAAACCCATCAACAGCCCACGCTATATCAACGATTGCCACGAGTATATCTTCCATCTGACCAAGAGCGGCAACATCTCCCTCGACCGCCTCGCGATCGGCGTCGAATACCAGGATAAGTCCAATATCGACCGTTGGGGCGGCGCCGACCGCCCGGATCGCCGTTGCCGTGGCAATACCTGGTTCGTGCCGTACAAAACCATTAAGAGCCGCGACAAACAGCGCCCGCATCCGGCGACCTTCCCGGTAAAGATCCCCAAGATGTGTCTGCAGTTGCACGGCGTCGAGCGCACCGGGTTGGTACTCGACCCCTTTATAGGCATCGGCAATACCGCCATTGCCTGCGCCGAACTCGGGCTCAACTGCGTCGGCTTCGAAATCGAAGCCGATTATTGCACCCAGGCCGCGCAATTCGTACAGGCAGCCCTCGACAACACCGAATGAACGACCTCTGTTATCTCTCGGCTCTCGAACTGCGCGATCACTTTGTCCGCCGTACACTCTCGCCCGTTGAGGTCACCGCCGTACTGCTCGATCGAATCGCGGACGTAAACCCCGCGCTCAACGCCTTTGTCACCATAACAGTAGAAGGGGCCTTGGCCCAAGCGCGCAAAGCCGAAGCGCTCTATGCCGCTGGTGACGCTCCGCCCTTAGCCGGTATCCCTTTTTCGCTCAAAGATCTCACGCCGACCAAAGGCATCCGCACCGCCCGTGGCTCACTGCTCTATGAAAATTGGGTCCCGGACTTCGACGCCCCCCTCACCGAACGCCTCTACGAGGCCGGGGCCGTGCTGCTGGGCAAAACCAATACACCGGAATTTGGCTGGAAGGGCGACTCGGGCAATCGCGTCTTCGGCCCGAGCCACAATCCTTGGCAACACGGTCGCACTTCAGGCGGCTCCAGCGGGGGCGCGGCAGCCGCTGTGGCCGCCGGCCTGGGTCCGTTGTCCCAAGGTACTGACGGCGCCGGCTCAATCCGCATTCCCGCCTGCTTCTGCGGCGTCTACGGCCTGAAACCTTCGTTCGGGCTGGTCCCGCAATACCCCACCAGCCTCGTCGAACCCTTCTCGCACGCCGGCCCGATCACCCGCACTGTCGGCGACGCCGCGCTGATGCTCAATGTTATCCGAGGCGCGGACCCGCGCGACAAGCTCTCCTGGCCGGACCAGACCGACTATATAGTCGCAATGCAAGGAGGGATCAAAGGATTGCGCGTGGCCTTCTCGCCCGATTTGGGCTATGCCGCCGTCGACCCGGAAGTCCGCGCCATCACCACCAAGGCCGCGCACCGCTTCACCGAATTGGGCTGCGATGTCGAAGAAATTCACCCCGGTCTGCCTGACCCTTGGGACTTAGTCGACAAAATCTGGTCTTCGGCCTTTGCCGGAGCTCATCTCAAAGATTTCGCCAAAGTCCGCGACCAGCT
>LWDU01044396.1_pt1 | contig 40389 bp, 40 predicted proteins | sample 727161 | NCBI WGS metagenome assembly LWDU01 (sample SAMN04566230, study PRJNA314399) | hydrothermal vent metagenome | isolation source: deep sea hydrothermal plume seawater | place: Mexico: Gulf of California, Guaymas Basin | collected 2004-07-11
TTATAGTCTCTTTAGGGACCTTAAGATCTTCAAAGTTGAAAACATTCCTACCATCAAATTGATTAGTAGCATTTATAACGGCTTGATCTCCGTTTTTTCTAACCTTTTCAATAATCTTCGAAACATCATCTCTTACAGAATTACTATAAAAGCTCTTGGCTAACAAATAGGAGTTAAATTTTTGTTCAAATTTACTTTCTCCGGTATTTAGGCTTAGTCCAAACATAAATACCTTATGAAATAAGAGTTGAACGTATTTCCTTAATCAACACATTTTTTGTCTTTAATGCTGCTTTATTCACGATCATCCTTGATGATATTTCTCTTATGACTTTTATCTCTTCTAAGCCATTCTCTTTCAAGGTCTTTCCAGAATCAACTAAGTCAATGATAGCTTCACATAAACCCATCAGTGGAGCAATTTCTTGTGAACCATGCAAATAAACTATTTCAGCTTGAATAGCTAATGATTCAAGAAATCTTTTAGCAGTATTAGGATATTTTGTAGCAACCTTTAATCGAGTTCTACCTTCAATTATTTCTTTCTTTCCAGCAAGAGAGATCCTGCATTTTCCTATATGTAAATCTTCTAACTCTATAAATTCTTCCGAACTTTTTTCTAGAAGGATATCTTTTCCAACAATACCCACATGTGCAGCTCCAAAAGTAACATAGGTTGGAACATCCCAACCCCTTATAAGTAAAACTTTAACTTCGGGTGTAGCAGTATCTAAAAGAATTTTCCTCGTGGCACTCGGATCATCCAACAATTGGAATTTAGAATCTTGAATGAGTGGCAAACATTCCTCAAATACCCTCCCTTTTGGGAGGGCAAGTATTAATTTATCTTCAGTTGAGATCATTATTAATTAAGAAATTCTTTCTATATCAGCTCCAAGAAGCTTGAGTTTCTCTTCAATCCTCTCATAACCTCTATCTATATGGTAGATTCTGTCAATTGTAGTATCGCCAGAAGCAACCAAACCAGCTAAAACCAGACTTGCTGAAGCCCGCAAGTCAGTAGCCATAACTGGAGCACCTACCAGAGTTTTAGTCCCTTGAATAAAGGCAGTATTCCCTTTTAAAGAAATCTGCCCACCCATTCTTGCTATTTCTTGAACATGCATAAATCTATTTTCAAATATGGTTTCAGTCACAGTAGAATTTCCTTGTGCTATAGCATTCAAAGCTACAAATTGCGCTTGCATATCTGTTGGAAATGAAGGATAAGGTCCGGTAGTTAAACTTACAGATAAAGGTCTTTCAAGTTGCATATCAATAGAAATCCAATCATCTCCAGTAACTAGCTTAGCTCCTGTTTTCTTTAATTTATCTATTACTGACGAAAATGATCTTGCATCAGAAGATTGAATTTTAACTTTTCCACCTGTCATAGCCACGGCAGTTAAATAAGTTGCGACTTCTACCCTATCAGCCATAACAGAAAATTCGCAACCTGAAAGTGATTCAACCCCTTCAATGGAAATTATATCCGTTCCTTCTCCTGAAATAATAGCCCCCATTTTTCTTAAACAATGAGCTAAATCTACTACTTCAGGTTCTTTGGCAGCATTCTCAATAGTTGTAATTCCATCCGCTAAAACTGCTGCCATCATCACATTCTCAGTTGCTGTAACACTAACGGGATCAAAGAAGATCTTTGCACCTTTCAACCTGCCTTTTGAAGAAGCTTTGATGTAACCTTCTTCTAGTCTAATGTCAGCACCCATAGATCTCATGGCATCTATATGAAGATTAACTGGCCTACTTCCAATGGCACAACCACCAGGTAAAGCAACTTCTGCTTTAGAAAACTTTGAGAGCAAGGGTCCCAAAACTAGTATCGATGCTCTCATAGTCTTCACAAGTTCATATCTTGCGTTTAAGTTTTTAATGGTTGAAGCATCAACTTCAACATCCCCAGTATCTGAAAGCATTATTTCTAAACCCATAGAACCTAATAATTCAATCATGGTAGTTACATCGTTTAAGTGGGGTAAATTACCTAACCTAAGAGGTGAATCGGCAAGCAGAGAAGCCGCTAGAATAGGTAAAGCTGAATTCTTTGCTCCAGAAGCATAAATTTTACCTTCAAGTTGGTTGCCGCCTCGTATTAGAAGTTTATCCATAATTATTTATAAGGATGTCTCCCATTTCTTAATAACAAAATCAATATCAGAAGAATTCTTTTCCATCAATGAATAAAATTGGTTCCTAAAAGTTCTTCCTAAATCTATACCTGCAATATAAATATTTATAATCTTCCATGTAGATTGATCATCTAAATACATGCTGTAAATACCTTTATATTTTTTTGTAGAAGTAAGAATCTCTATATAAACATTTTCCCTACCTGGTCTTTTAGAGATTTTCTCTGGAGGCAAGACAATAATCTGTTCATTCTGAAACTTAACAAGTGTTTTAGAGTATGTGTTTAGAAGACTAGACCTAAAAGCACTATTAAACCTTTCTCTTTGGACAATAGATGCCTCTTTATAATATTTACCCATAACATTCCTAGATATCCTCTTAAAATCAACTATAGGACTAAAGGCATCACTAATAATTAATGTAAACTTTTCAGGATTATCAATAAAAAGTTGCTGCTCAGACTTAATAATATTAATTATTTCTTTATGAGTGCTCTCTGCATATTCATGAGCAGACTTTGCATAAATATTACCCAAGCAAAGAAATTGTAAAAAGATGATTATTACTATCTTAAAATTTAGAAAGTGCATAGTTGGTTGAGATATTTAGAATTTAACTAAAAATTTGATCTATTATAGCATTTGTAATGTACATCTTTGTTTAATACTTGGAGCCTATTTGAAGCCTAAAGAATGATTCTTACAACTCTAGTCCCGATAACCACAGGTATCATATTAATTTGGATAAGTGCAGAGAAACTTGAAAAATACTCTTCATTGGCTCTACAATTATAGCATTTGGAACTTCTGCACCGGAAATGCTAACTAGTTTTTTTGCCGGTCTTGATAACAAAGGCCAAATGATCATCGGAAATATAATTGGGTCTAATGTGGCAAACCTATCTTTAGTTTTTGGAACAACACTCTTAATTATTGCCTTAAAAAAACAATCTATAGTACACAGTATTTCTATTATTCCAAATCTTGGCATACTTATATTATCAACAATATTAACCTGGTTTTTTATAGCCACTAATCCATTTTCTATTAGCACATCAGCGGTCTTATTGCTTGTTTTAGTTCTTGTTATTACCTTCTGGTTTAAAACGAATAGCGTTGTTTCGTCAGACAACTCACAAGAAGTTTCCAAAAACTTTGTAACTGCTAAATTAATAAGCTCTTTATTAGTTTTAATATTTGCAGCTTGGCTCATTATAAAAGGTGCAACTAATATTTTAAATAGCTTTAATCTTGGAGAGTTATTTATTGGCTATACCGTTCTAGCTATAGGCACGAGTCTTCCTGAAATAGCCGCTGCAACTTCTCTAGCCCTAAAAGGAAGATATGAAACTGTAGCTGGTACCCTTATTGGATCAAATATTTTTAATGGGTTGTGCGTCTTAGCTATACCAGGACTTATGAATAGACCCGAAATGTCTTTAGGGTGGAATTATGAGAATTGGTCATTTTTACTATTAATTCTTATGGCAATAACAGTAATTTTCTCACTTTATATTTACCAAGTTACTAGACAAGCTAAAAAAGCTAGTCTATTTTTAAGTCTTATATTTTTAAGTACTTATTTCATATCTCTTGGATTTGCATATTAGAATTAAAAAATGAAAAAAATAAATCATCTAGAATCAGCAAGAAAAACCATTAATTTGGAGTCAGAAGGCCTAAAAAATCTTGCTAAAACCTTAAATAAAGATTTTTCTATCTTATGCGATTATCTTCTTACTACCAAAGGAAGGATAATTTGTCTAGGCGTTGGAAAATCAGGTCATATTGCAAATAAAATATCAGCTACTCTTTCAAGTACTGGCTCTCCAGCCTTCTTCATTAATGCAGCTGAAGCGCTTCACGGGGATGTAGGAGCAATAACAAAAAAAGATAGCGTAATTATTTTTTCACATTCAGGTGAAAGTGATGAAGTAATAAACCTCTTTCCAACATTAAAAAATATAAAATGTAATGTCTTTTCTGTTACGGGCAATCCAAGGTCCACTATAAGTCAACAGTCAACAGTCAATATAGATACAGGCGTCTTGGTTGAAGCTTGCCCCTTAGATTTAGCTCCAACAACTAGCACTACTGCTGCTTTAGCTATAGGAGATGCTATAGCTGTTGCTTTGCTAGAAGCTAAGGACTTTAAATCAGATGACTTTGCAAAATCTCACCCAGGAGGAAAACTTGGTAAAAGACTATTACTTAAAGTAAAAGATATCATGCATCAAGGTAAGGAAATGCCGAAAGTTAGAAATTTCTTCGAAAGGTCTAGGAATAGCGCTAATAATAGATACAAATAATAAACTAAAAGGGGTTTTTACTGATGGTGACTTAAGAAGAGCAATGCACTCTAAGCTGGAAATTCATAAAACAAAAATAACTGAAGTAATGTCTAAAAAGGTGAAAACTATTGATGAATTTGCTTTAGCAACTAAAGCTATAGAGATCATGCAAATGAATGAAATATACGTATTAGTTGCCTTAGATAAAGCTAAGAAACCCTCAGGAATTATTAGAATGCATGATCTTCTAAAATCAGGTTTAGTTTAATTTTTTTTGATGAAATTATTTTTTTGTTTTTTAGTAACCTTTCTCTCTTTGAATCTGCTACCTTTAGAATTACAGGAAAACTCTTCAAAGAATTCTAATTCAAATAAAATTAATCAATCTTTTGAATTAAGCCAAATAACTCTCATTCTAAATAATCAAAATCATGATGTAATAACTGAGTTAACTGCCCCTCGACTGAGTGTAGATTCTTCATCAGAGAAACTATCTATCTTAAATCCTTTGCTTAAAGTAAAAGAAAGAAATAAATCTTCAAAAACAATCAGAGCTTCTAGAGGTCTCTATAACAGAATAAGTAATCTATTAGAATTTGAAAAAAATGTTCAAATAAAAATCTCTTCGATTACACAGAATCTACTACTAAATACTAACAAGTTGATTCTTGATAACCAGGATAGTTCTATTATTTCTCCGGTAGATACCTACTTTCAATCTAATGATTTCCATATTCATTCAAAAAATCTAAAAATCGTAGATTTTTTAGAAAGACAAAATAAAATTATTTTTGAAAATGCAATTATTATAAACCCTGATACAAATGAAGAATTAGGGAGGGCTAATAAAATTAAATTCTATTTAGAATCTGATCTTTTAATAATGCAAGGCTTAGCAGTTATAAAGCAAAAAGCTATTTCTATTCAAGCTGATGAGATCCATTATAATCCGGTCCTGAAAAAAATTATTAAATCTATAAATTCAAAAATAATAAACAATTCCTGATGAAATTAGTTGCAAGAAATCTAAGAAAAGAATATTCAGGAAAAACTGCTGTAGACAGAATTTCTATAGAAGTTTCTTCTGGTGAAACTGTCGGTCTATTAGGACCAAATGGAGCAGGTAAAACAACCTTCTTCTATATGATTGTGGGATTACTTGGTGCTGATTCTGGTAAAATTTCAATAGATTCTAAAGATATGACTAATATGGGAATTTCTTCTAGATCTAAAGCAGGTTTGTCTTATCTTCCTCAAGAACCTTCTATTTTTAGAAGACTAACTGTAAAAGAAAATATTTTAGCTGCTTTGGAACAAAGACCAGATCTAAATAAAGATGACAGATCAAGAAAACTTAAAGAGTTATTAAATGACTTCAGTCTTCATGAATTCTCAGAAACAAAAGGGATTAAGCTTTCTGGAGGTGAAAGAAGAAGAGTTGAGATAGCGAGGGCCTTAGCCTCAAATCCAAAATTCTTACTATTAGACGAGCCCTTTGCAGGAATAGACCCTATAGCAGTTTCGGATCTTAAATCAACTATAAAGTCTTTAAATGATTCTGGTTATGGCATATTAATTAGTGATCATAATGTGAGAGACACCATGCAAATCTGCCATAAAGTATTAATTATGAGTGAAGGAAAGATTGTAGCGGAAGGTTCTCCAGATGAAATAAGTAATAACGAAAAGGTTAAAGAAGTATATCTTGGTAAAGACTTTTCTTCCTAGATATGAAGCAATCACTTAACCAAAAGCAAAAGGCCTCTCTAACTCTTACTCCTCTCCTTCAAAAGCAAATCAAACTCTTAACTCTTAACGGACAATCAATTCGTGAAGAATTTAATACATTATTAGGTGAATACGATGACGATGAAGATACATCAATCAAACACTTTAGAGATGAATTATTAATTGATCAGTATAGAAATTTTCTGAGAGACTCTTCGAATACAAATCTTCATGTGGAGAGAATTGAATTTCAAGATCTCAGATCAAGTTTACTAGAGCAATTCATGCTATTAAATCTTAGAGAATCTGATTATTTAATAGGTGAATATCTTATCGACTCAATAGAACCAGAAGGAAGGTTAGACCCAGAAATTGACTATGATGATATTAAACTTCTTATTTTTGATTCTTTCGGTAAAGGAATTTCGGACTCTGAAATAGAAAAGGTTCTATGCAAAATACAGGAACTAGAACCTGAAGGCTGTGGATACAGAACTATCACAGAATCTTTAACTATACAGATCCAAAACTTAGATCTTGAAGAAGAAACTAAAACATTAGCTATAAAAGCAATACAAAATATTAATCTGCAAAAAATTACTTTGGAAAGTCTTGATACTTCTATTCAAAACATTATTAAAGGATTAAATTTTAGCCCTGGTCTTAAATTAGAATCAAATGACGTTTCTTTTATAAAACCTGACTTAATAGCTCTTCTAAAAGATAATGAATGGTTTGTTTCTCTAAATGATTCTTACATGCCTAAAGCCCTATTAGAAAGAATTAATAATAATCTTATAGAATCTAATTCACAAAAAAGAGTAGAGATAAAGTCCTTCTTGAGAGGGCTTGAAAGGAGGCAAAAAACACTTCTCCTTGTCTCTGAATATCTCGTAAAAAAACAGGTAGGCTTCCTTAATAATAAATCAAACTTAGTGCCGATTACTTTGTTAGAAATTGCTGAATCTCTACAAATTAGTAAGTCAACTGTCTCACGAATAGTTAAATTAAAATATATTCAATTACCTGATAAATTAATTTCTTTAAGCACCCTCTTGCAACGCAAGGTTAATGGCAGATCGGGTGGAAGAGATACCTCTCCGTTAGAACTAGAAAAGTTATTAAAAAAATTAATTTCTGAAGAAAAAAGGCAAAACCCACGCAGTGATGAGAAATTAAGATGCATTCTTAAAGAATCTTATTCCATTAATATAGCCAGAAGAACTATAGCCAAATATAGAGAAAAAATTAACATACCCATAGCTAGATTAAGAGCATAAAAATAATTTCTGCTAACAGACCATTTCCTCTTCCTGTTAAAATATAAATATGTCTGAAAAAGAAACTAATTTAAATAATATTAGCTATATAAAAGACAGGCTATCTTCTGGCACTTATTCCCAAATAAACCGAATGCTTAATAGTCTCAATCCTTCTGATATTGCCCATTTTATTGAATCTAGCCCTCCTGAGGATAGGGACTTTGTCTGGCAAATCTTAAATACAGACATAGAAGGTGAAGTTTTGAATCACTTATCAGATGCTTTACAAGAACAATTTCTTAAAAATATGGATGCTGCTGAGGTAGCAGAAGTAACTGAATCATTAGAAACTGATGAGATAGCAGACATAATACAAAGAATGCCTGAAGCGGTTATTGAAGAGGTTCTGTCATCTATGTCTATCCAAAATCGGGTACGCTTAGAAGAAGTCCTTTCATATCCAGAAGATAGTGCTGGGGGCATGATGAACACTGATGTTATTGCGGTAAGAAAGAATCACACACTTGACGTTGTAATGAGATATCTAAGGATGCAAGGTTCAATACCCAAGTCAACCAACAAAATATTTGTTGTAAACCGTGAAAATAATTACAGAGGCTCCTTAAACCTAAATAAACTATTAATATCAGACCTAAGCTTGCATGTAGAAGACATATATGAAGAAAATGATATGGCAATTTCAATTAGTATGGATGACACGGAAGTAGCTAGAACCTTTGAAAAAAAAGACCTTATCTCTGCCCCTGTAATTGATGATCAAGGAAAGTTGGTTGGGAGAATAACTATTGATGATGTGGTTGACGTTATCAAAGAGGATGCGGACGAGTCATTTAGACAAATATCTGGTTTAGAACAGGATACTTTCGTCAAAACTTCTGTCGCTACGAAAAGTCGTGCCGTATGGTTAGGATTAAATTTAATAACAGCTTTTATTGCTGCTTCATTTATAGACATTTTTAAAGATACTATTGCAGAAGTGGTTACCCTTGCAGTCTTGATGCCCATTGTTGCAAGCATGGGGGGAGTAGCTGCCACTCAAACATTAACAATAATGGTTAGAGGCATGGCGCTTGGTCAGATTGGAAGAACAAATATCCTTTGGCTTATAAAACGTGAAACTCTGGTTGGACTTGGAAACGGAATATTATGGGCAATAGTGGTAGGTTTAATTACCTCGTGGTGGTTTCAAGATACCTTGATAGCTCAAATTATTGCTTTTGCAATGATTTTAAATCTTTTGGTTGGGGTGCTAAGTGGAGTTTTCATTCCTCTATTACTTAAATCTATTAACCTTGATCCCGGAGTTGGAGGAACAGTAATTGTCACTACTATTACTGATGTTGCTGGCTTTGTTTCATTTCTAGGACTTGCAACTATATTTCTTATTTAAACCTAATCTTCAAACCATCCTTCAAAATTAGTTTTTGGTTCTTCCAATGTTCCTGAAATAGTCCACTTGCCGCTACTAAGTTTATCTAAATTTCGCTTGAAAGCTTTCCCTGCAATATAAACTACCCCTGCTGTTAAGGGACCGCCTAGAATTAGGGCATATGCAGGTAAATATTGTCTGAGAGGAAGAGTCATGACTACATCTAAGTCCAAAATATTATATTTACCACTTTTGTTTTTTGTAACACTTCCATTCCATCTAAACTCACTTGAACCACTCTTAAATAGAATTGGGTTAATAATTTTTAAGCCATGAGCATCCATGTAAATATCACCTTTTACTACATCTGACCTAAAGCCAGATCTAAATAGTTTCCTAAAATCTAGACTCGTCACCTTTTCAAAAGTATCGGTAATATTGAATAAGCTAATTAACCTAAACAGATTGTTTGGTGTTTCTATATTTGTATCTCTATTTCTAATTGTTAAATCTTCTACGAATAAACCTACCTTGCCCACTACCTTATTGATTTCAAATTCCCAAGGTAGACCTTTCCAATAAACATTAGGGTAAATCTCAATTGTGTCCATGGAAAAATTAGCGTCTAAGCCTAGTTGACTAAATGCCTTTTTTGGAGAACTGGAATAAACTCTAGTGTTTAGTCTAGAATCCCACCCCAAAAGGGTTTTATTGATGACTAGCTCTGATTTTTGTCTATCCTTACCCTTTGCAATTTCCCAACTACCGTACTTTCCTTCTACATCTTGTAAAGTAAGAGAATCTTTTGAAGGCAATAACTTAAATCTCCAGTTTCCAAATAATGTAGAATCTAAAAATAAACTATCAACTGAAAAATAAATGGGATTATTAATTGAGTTAAAGACGCTTATAAAGAAATTATCTCCTTCTGTTTGGTTCTGATTCAGTTTTAAAAAATCTAGTTTTATATCAATTTCTTGATTTTTATTTAATAAAAAAGATCCACCAAAATCTCTATTATTTAAAGAAAAAAGGTAGCCTTTTTCAGTAGATTCCATTCCTATCACTGTATCTAAGATAATAGCCGAGGATAACTTAGCTTCTTTTATATAAAGATCTTTTATTAAGAAATTTGGACTCGATAAGGAATCAAAATTTAGGTTAAATTCACTTAAACTGCCTAAATCTATTTCTTTAAAAAACCCTACAAGTCTTATCTGGTCGGGCAATACAGTGATAGATTGCTTCTCAGGCCCTGCTATAAGGTAGCCTTCGGTCTTATTATCTTTTAATACTAATCTTCCTCGTAAAAGGTCTCCATAATTAAATTTAAATTGAGTGATATCACCCTCATCCGCAATACTAAGTCTAAAATCTATAACTGCTTTAGGATTTTTATTAAATGGACTAAAAAGCTTCATTTCTGTTCCTTCAAGGGAAGACGTGATATTTAAACGAGGAGCGGAGAGGATCTCACCCCTTATATACCCTGGAAGAATAAAGTCGATATCAAATAAAGAGCTACCACTAATATACTTTGAGTAATTACTAAAAAAGAATAGCTTGCTTAGTTTAATTTCCGACTGAGAAGTAATCACGCTTGAATGCTTCTTTCCTATGATCTTAGTAGATAGATCAAATTGGAGAGGAACGGAGTTTATATCGAAAGATAAAGAACTTTTCTTAAAGCCTTCGGAGCTATTATAACTTAAACTTGCTTCAAGATTTTTTAATAAAAAATTATTATCTATAAGTACTAACGAAGTATCTGAAATAGAAGTCTTAACCTTCAATAAGCTTGATCTTTCTAAAAAATCAAAACTATTTAAAAGAGGAGTGTAAAAACTAAATTCTGTTAAATGCTCTCCTGAATAAACACTATCTACAAAGCTACTATTATAAGCTGCATACAGATCTACTATGGAGCTGACTGGTCCATGGCTTTCGCCTTTAATAGACAAATTATAGATGTTGTTAATATCTCTAGAAATTTCTATATCAGAAATTGTTTCTGAATCAAATACATTTGCTTCGGTAAGCATGCCTTTGAAGGAAGCATTATCTACCTCTCCAAATAAAGCTATTTCATTAATATTCATTGATGTGAACTTGAGACAAGAATCAATTAAATTAAAATCCATCTGAAAAGACGAAGTAGTATCTGTGAACTTATTATCAGCAGGTCCTCTGTACAAAAGTGATACAGAGTTAAGATTGCCACAATCAATGTTTGCATTTATCCAGGATTTTATAAATTTAGTTGCCTTTATATTTGGAATTAAATTAGAAACTTTTTTTACAGAAATATCTTTTAACAATAAAAATAATGATAAGTCTCCTGAGGTATACATTGCAGAAGGGACAAAAGAAAGTTTTCCGTCAAAAAGAGTATCTCCTCTAAAAAAACTTAGAGAATTATTAAATAACTCATATTTCCCTTCATTCATAGATAAGTAAAAATCTCCTTTAAAATTATTTAAAACTATCTTCTGGTCAAACAGATCTTCAATATTTATAAAAAGAGAAGGGCTATTTATTCTAACCAAAGCTTCTTGACCAGAAACTATGAGTTTTCCGTTTAAGCCTGCGTAAGAACTCTTTCCTAACTTATTCTCTAACTTTAAATCACGAAAAGTTGCAGAGATTTTATATTCACCTTCATTTCTAAATAATCCGGTTAAATTTTGAAGATCACCTGCCAAAGCATAATTTTTTAAAGATGAAGGTAAAATATTTTTTAGCTTTAACTGAATAAAAGGATCAGAAAATTGAAGTTCATCAATATCTAATTTTAGAGTGTCGTTTAATAAGGATATGAAAATATCAGGTAAGAGAAATTTTTTATTATTAATAGAATAAGAGGATTTAATATTAAAAGCAGGACCTTCAACTGCATTATTAAGGCTAATGTCTGCATACAGCTTGCCTTTACTATCTAAGAACTTTGGAGAAGATAAATTTATTCTCCCAAATATATTAATCAACTTCTGATTCAAATAATTTAGCTTTAGATCTCCTTCAACTTTTCCAAGGTTAGAACAAAGAGAACACAAATCTCTCATAAAAGGATCTGAAAAGTCTAATTGACTAAACTTGACCTCACCCAAAAAAGAATCACTCATAGCCTGATTAAATTGCGGTTTTAAAGAGATAGTCAAATCTCCACCCTGAGTCTTATTTTTTAGCAGAAGATAAAAAATAGAATCTGAAGTATGAGAAAAATTTGCATAAATTCTATCTATATAAATCTTAGAACTAGTATCTTTTTTAGATAAAGAAATATTTTTTAGATCAATATGTTGTAAGCCGTAGAAATTAAAAAAAGGATAATTAAGTGGAAGAGAAGAACTTTGCTGATCTTCAGGAATTATTATAGACCCATCAATCACACTTAAACTATCAAGAGGTTCTAAATAAAATAATTTTAATAAATTTAATTTAACTTCTGTCCTATAAAGAACTATTTTCTCTAATTTACTCTCAGAATCATAAAACTTAATACTATCTATGATTAGTAAAGGTTTATAAGGGTGCCATACTGAATTTAAATTCTTAAATTCTATTTCGTACTCAAAATAATAAAAGAGATTAGTCAAAAAGGAGTCTGTAAATTTATTATTTAAAAATAATAAAGATAGAGAAAATATAAAAACAACAACTACAGCGGAAGCTTGTAGAAGATACCGAATGAATTTTTTCAAGTTATTCAATTTTAATCCAACGCCTGCGATATAGTCTACAAAGGTAGTAAACAGGGGGCCAGGAGAGAGAAGTTAAAATCGCATAATTCAATGTATGTATAAAATAATATTTGTCAGAAAGATTAGTCCTGTTAAGTACAGAATCTAAAAAATCTAAAGCTAAAATTTGTTTTAACAAAATAGAAAAAATAAAAATTAGAAAGGACTGTTGCCAGATAGGAGTTATTCGAAATTGATAAAAGAATCTCTGGCAAAGATACGTAATTATTACAAATAAAAATGCATGGAGACCTAGAAGAGAACCTTCTAATAAATCTATTAACAGACCAAATAAAAGAGCTGTTGTTATTCCTACCCTGTCCGGTAAAGCTAAATTCCAATAAATTAAGACCAATAAAACAAAAGAAGGCTTTATAAACTGTAGAATATTAGAAAAACTATAAGAATCAACGATGAGAGCTAAAAAGAGGCTTAAATATATTAATAACCTATTCTTTACTGATTTATTCATCGCTACCAAAATTTCTTAGAACTAAAAAATGGTCTTGATTGAGGGGAGATTGCAAAAAAGAAACTTTAACATTTAAGAATTCGTTATCAGGACTATCTAGAATAGATTCAATCTTGGCAATAGGGTATCCAGTAGGGAAAATACCACCGAGGCCAGAAGAATAAAGCTTCTCCCCTATTTCAAAATTAGCTGTTTTTTTAATATATTTTAAATTACCTAAGCGACCCAAGCCGGAGCCTTGAAGAATCGCATGTAACCTTGATGATGAAGACGTGACAGGAATTAAAGATCGCGAATCTTCAACTAAAAGGACTTCTGCCTGATAAAGACCCAAAGATATAATCCTACCCAAGATACCTTTTTCCGAAATTACTGCATTATTCACTGCATAACCCTTCTCTTTCCTATTGATACCTATAGTCATTACGGGTTTAAGTTCATTAGTAGAAAGGTGTTTCTTTTTAACTAAAGAATATTGACCGGGTTTCTCTTTAATAGAGTCCCATAAAGAATTTAAACGCTTATTTTCGAAAGAAATTTCCTCTAACAATGTATTTATAGACTGAATCTTTAAATTCTCTTTTTCTAAAATTTGAATAGTTAATCTTAAATCTTCTCTTGAACTAAAAAAGCTAATTAGGTTTTTAACTAACAAACTAGGGGTCTTACTTATATAAATTATAGGGTTAAGAATATCATTTCCGTAACCTCTTAATATGTCTGAAGATTTAAAATTAATATCACTCAATATGAGTAGAAAACAAATAATAAGAGAAAATAAGACTTTAGTTGGTTTCATGGCAGGTATGGCAAAAATTGCCTCGCTGCTTATGTGTGAAACCTTGTGTTCTTTCCTGAGCATTATCGAATGATACTCAGCCTAAAAATAATATGGAAATCTTTTATTTACTATTCTGTTGAAAGTAAATCTATATCATATCTATCCATTATCTCTAATGCACTTCCACCGCCTTTAGCTACACAAGTAAGAGGTTCTTCTGCCACTAAAACTGGAATCCCAGTTTGGTTTGAAATTAGGACGTCTAGATCTCTTAACATTGCCCCTCCACCTGTTAAAACAATCCCTCTTTCCGAAATATCTGCACTTAGCTCAGGTGGGGATTGCTCTAAAGCAGTCCTTATAGCTTGAACAATTGCTGAAAGCGGTTCAAGCATAGCATCATAAGCTTGTTTGCTGTTCATCTGAAAGGTAATAGGTATTCCTTCTGCTAAATTACGCCCCCTAACTTCCATCTCTGTAACTTCAGAATCAGGAGAAGCTGTTCCAATGTTATGTTTTATTTTCTCTGCAGTTGCATCTCCTATTAAAACACCTTGATTTCGTCTTACATAAGAAATTAAAGATTCATCAAGCCTATCTCCACCAACTTTTAAAGAATTTGCATAAACTATTCCGTTGAGGGCTAGTATCGCAACTTCTGAAGTTCCTCCCCCAATATCCACCACCATGGAACCACTTGCTTCTTCAACTGGAAGTCCTGCCCCAATGGCAGCAGCCATAGGTTCTTCTATTAAGCGTACCTCTCTAGCTCCAGCCTTGAGAACTGACTCGCGTATAGCTCTTCTCTCTACTTGTGTTGATTTACACGGGACAGCTACTAAGATTCTAGGACTAGGCTTTATATACCTATCTTCGTGAACTCTTTGTACAAAATGCTTCAACATTTCTTCAGTTACTTGGAAATCTGCAATAACACCGTCTTTAAGCGGCCTAATGGCTGTTATGTTTCCAGGTGTCCTTCCTAACATCTTTTTAGCCTCAGTACCCACTGCTACAACTGTTCTACGACCATTAATAGTTCTAATAGCTACAACGGAAGGTTCATTAAGGATAATGCCTTTCTCTTTAACGTAAATTAAAGTATTGGCAGTACCAAGATCAATTGATAAATCATTTGAAAATAGACCTCTTAATCTTTTAAACATAGTTCTGAAATATAGTAATATATAAATTCGAAGTTAATAGATTTATCACTCTAGCAACAGCATAGTTTTTGAGCAAGCAACAATGTGCTACATTAACGCCTTTTTAAGGATAAAGTAATATTTAGATGTCACTTTCAGACAAAGAACTAAAAGAAATAGCCTATTTGGCTAGAATAAATATAGATAAGAAAGATTTTCCTGCATTGAAGGCAGAATTAGATCAAATACTGAATCTATTTGATAAGCTAAACTCTGCTGATACAGACAAAGTTGAAGCTATGTCTCACCCGCTCAACCTATCACAACCTACCAGAAAAGATGTAGTCACTGAACCCGACCAAAGATCAAAGCTGCAAGCGTCAGCTCCATTGGTTAAATCTGGTCTGTTTATAGTGCCCAAAGTCATAGAAGGAGAAAATTAAGTGGAACTTCATGAATTAACTCTAAAAGAGCAACTTGAAGGTCTTAAAAGTTCATCTTTTACCTCTGTAGAACTAACAGAGCATTACCTTAAAAGAATAAAAAAAATTGATCCAGAAATTAATAGTTATATAACAATTACAGAGGATCTTGCTTTATCGCAAGCTAAAGAAGCAGATACTAGATACAACAATAAGAACCCTCTAGATCTTGATGGTATTCCAATAGCACATAAAGATATCTTTTGTACTGAGAATATACTCACAACTTGTGGTTCAAAAATGTTATCTGACTTCATTGCTCCTTATTCTTCAACTGTAGTCTCTAAATTCATAGAAAAAGGGACTGTAATGCTTGGCAAAACAAACATGGATGAATTTGCTATGGGATCATCCAATGAAACAAGTTATTTTGGGGCAGTAAAAAACCCATGGAACAAAGAATATGTACCTGGTGGTTCCTCAGGTGGTTCTGCAGCTTGTGTTGCAGCAGGACTTGCTCCAGCAGCAACAGCAACAGACACAGGAGGTTCAATTAGACAACCAGCTGCGTTATGTGGACTTACAGGTATAAAACCTACTTATGGAAGAGTTTCTCGCTTTGGCATGATAGCATTTGCTTCTAGCCTTGATCAGGGGGGTGTATTAACTAGATCTGCTGAAGATGCAGCTATCTTAATGAATGTCATGTCAGGATATGACCCTAAAGACTCAACCAGCCTGAATGTCGAAGTACCTGATTTCTCACAAGAAATAGGTAAACCTATTTCTGGTCTAAAAATTGGAATACCAATAGAATTGTTTGAACAGGACATGCCTGATTATGTTAGAAAAAATACTAATGAAGCCATAGATATTTTTAAAGAATTAGGTGCTGAAATAAAAGAAATTTCTTTTCCTAATATAGATCTATCACTTCCAGTCTACTATGTTTTAGCTCCAGCTGAATGCTCCGCAAATTTATCTCGATATGATGGAGTTAGATACGGTTACAGATGTGAAGATCCTAAAGACATAGAAGACCTATATATGCGAACAAGAGAAGAAGGATTTGGATCGGAAGTAAAAAGGCGGATACTCATAGGCACTTATGCTCTTTCTGCAGGTTTCTATGATGCTTATTATTTAAAAGCACAAAAATGCAGACAATTAATAGCAAATGATTTCTCAGAAGCATTTAATTCTGTTGATGTTATTTTATCTCCAACAACGCCAGGAACATCATTTAAAGCTGGTGAAAAGACAAATGATCCGATAGAGATGTATTTACAAGATATTTTTACAATACCCGCTAACTTAGCAGGACTTCCTGGAATCTCATTTCCCTGCGGTAATCATAAAGATTTACCTCTAGGTTTGCAGTTAGTAGGAAACAGCTTGGAAGAAGGTAAACTGCTTATGGCAGCTCACCACTTCCAACAAACAACTAATTGGCATAAGGACATGCCTAAGGTTTAATTTATGGATAGTAATAATTCTAATTGGGAAGCTGTAATTGGCCTTGAAATACACGTCCAATTATCTACTAAGAGTAAATTATTTTCAGGAGCAAGTACGGACTTTGGAGCTCTTCCGAATACACAGGCTTGTAATATAGATTTAGCCATGCCAGGAGTTCTTCCTGTTTTAAATGAAGAAGTCTTAAAAATGGCTGTTAAATTAGGTATAGCCTTAAATGCTAATATAAACAGCCCTACAAGCTTTGCTCGAAAAAACTACTTCTATCCTGATTCCCCAAAAGGCTATCAAATTAGCCAAATGGATAAACCAATTGTCGAAGATGGCTATCTAGATATAGAACTAGAAGATGAAACTGTTAAGCGAATAGGAATAACCAGAGCTCACTTAGAAGAAGATGCAGGTAAATCTTTACATGAAGATTTTGAAGGTCAATCAGGTATTGATTTAAACAGAGCAGGAACACCTTTAATAGAAATAGTATCAGAACCGGAGATAAGTACTCCCGCAGAAGCAGTTGCTTATTTAAAATCAATTCATTCAATTATAAGGTATTTGGATATATCTGATGGCAATATGGCAGAAGGATCTATGCGTTGCGATGCTAATGTTTCAGTAAGAAAAAAAGGTACTACAGAGTTAGGAACTAGAACAGAAACCAAGAATGTAAACTCCTTCAGGTTTGTTGAAAAAGCAATCCAATATGAAATAAATAGACAAATTAATGAAATAGAGTCAGGTAAAAAAATTACACAAGAAACTCGACTTTATGACTCTCAAGCTAATACAACAAGACCAATGAGATCAAAGGAATATGCTAATGATTATCGTTATTTTCCTGAACCAGATTTATTACCAGTAATTTTAGAAAAAGAATTTTTAAAATTTGTTGAAGAAAGCATGCCAGAACTTCCTAATGAAAAAAGGTATAGATTCAAGAAAAATTATGAATTAAATGATTATGACGCTAAATTACTTGCCGCTGATAAAGAACTTGCAGATTTTTTTGAAGAAGTTGTGAAAAAATCAAACTCTCCAAAATTATCAGCAAACTGGGTAATGGGAGAATTTTTAGCAGAATTGAATAAAAATAACCTTTCTACTAAAGAATCTAAGGTTTCAGCAAAACAATTGGGAACTCTAATTGCAAGAATTGAAGACTCAACCATCTCTGGAAAAATAGCTAAAGATGTCTTTGAAAAGATGTGGTCTTCTTCAAAAGGGGCTGATGAAATTATTAAGGAAGAAGGACTTCAACAAGTAACAGATTTATCTGAGATAGTGTCAATGGTTGAAAAAGTCATAAATGATAATCCTGACCAGCATAAAAAATTCTTATCGGGGAAAGATAGACTTTTTGGTTTCTTTGTTGGGCAAGTAATGAAAGAGTCGAAAGGAAAGGCAAACCCAAACCAAGTCAATGAAGTATTAAAGGACAAGCTAAAAAAATAATCTATCTTGAAGGTGTAAATTTAACATATTCCTAAAATCACCAGCTAGTTCTTTTCTATCGCTAATACTTGCCTTACTGCAATAATCATAAAAACCATAAAAGGATAAAAGAACAAGTTCAGTCTGCCTATCCAATACAGATTCAATTTTTCCCGGCCAACCTTTCTTTATAATAGCCTTAAATATTTTCCTGTAATAAGCCTTTGCCCTCCTTCTTTCCTTTAAGCAAGACGGTAAATAAAAACTAACTGACAATACGAGATCTGCGTGTTCAGGAAGAATATCTACAAATTTATCTATTAAGCCATCCAAAAGATCTTTAGCATCATTAGGAACCTTTGCTTTAGAGAGTCTTGTATCTATATATTTTTCTAATTTTATATTAAGTCTTTTTTGCTCACCTAAGAAAACATCTTCAACAGTTAAAAAGAAAGAAGTTAAATCTTCTAAAGGTATAGAAAGTTCTTTTGCGATCTCATTTAAAGAAATGCCAGAAACTCCTTTACTGCCTTTTCTTAAAGTATCCATTGTTTTATTGATAATTCTTACTTTCTTAGCAGTATGTTTATCCATAACTAAAAGAACCTCCTGTCTTGAAGATGTAAATTGAGCATATTTCTTAAATCTCTTAATATTTTTACTCTTTCCTTTTTAGGGATATGGACAACATGATCAAGAAATCCATAAAATATCATAACCACTAATTCAGTCTGTCTAGCTACAACTTTCTCTTGTTTTCCTGGCCAACCTCTCTTAATTAATCGATTAAATTTCTGCCTTAGCTTCTTTCTATTTTTTTCTCTGTATTGTCTGCAAGATTTAAGATAGCAAGACATTTCTAGACGTAAATCAGCATCATTGCTTAAATTCTTAACTACTCTCTCAAAGAAAGCGTTAAATGCATCTTTGAAGTCTCCAGGGGTTTTGGCTTTTTTTATTTTACTGTCCCAATACCTATGAATAGCATCCCAGTCTTTTTGTTGAGCTTTAAGAAATATGTCTTCTGCCGATGAATAATAGCCTTGAAGATCTTCAATCCTTACACCAAGCTCGTTTGCAATAGTAGCGAAACTTATTTGTTCTATACGGTTATCTTTTCTAAGAGCTCTTACTGCTCTATTTACAACTTGTTCTTTTAAGACGGGATTTAAGCTCATATTTATTCATAAACCTCCTTGGTCTTTATATCTTATTTAAGTAATAAACATTGAAAGGGTTTCTGCTACGTAAGCAGGTTTATCTACACCTTCTATTTCCATTATAACTTCAGTTTTGGTTAAGTAGCGACCATCACCTTTATCATCTACTGATAGAAGTTTACTGTGAGTTCTTACTTTAGATCCTACATTTACAGGGTTAATGAAACGAACCTTGTCTAAGCCATAATTAAAGACATGTTTAAGATTTTCTGGTGCTAAAACAGCTTGAGCAGTTAGATGAGGAATCAAGGACAGAGATAAAAATCCATGGGCTATTGTTGATCCAAACAAAGGTGTCGCTTTTTCTGAGTCCACGTGTATAAACTGATGATCTAAAGTTGCGTCAGCAAATTGATTAATCCTCTCTTGATTAACTTTAAACCAGTCTGATGATCCAAGGTCTTGTCCAATGTAATCCACTAATGTCTCTGCAGGAACTAATCCAATCATTTCTTTCTCCTATTTATTAATTAAATAACTCTTATATTCATCTCTTAAATTTGTTTTTAAGAGTTTTCCAGTCGCCGTATGTGGTAATTCTTCAACAAAAATAACATCATCGGGCAACCACCATTTAGCTACCTTATCCTCTAAAAAACTTAATATGTCTTCCTTTGAAGGATCTTCGTTAGCTGCCTTAACAATCAATAATACTGGTCTCTCATCCCATTTCTCGTGAAGTACTCCTATTACACAAGCTTCGCCCACACCTGGATGACCAACTGCGGTATTTTCAAGGTCTATAGAACTTATCCATTCTCCACCTGACTTAATTACATCTTTGCTACGATCAACAATCTCCATATAACCTTCAGGGTGTATTTTTGCTACATCACCGGTATCAAACCAACCATTGGCATCCATTGCACTCTCGTTGCTCTTAAAATACCTTTCTACAATTGTTGGGCCTTTGACTAGCAACCTACCGAAAGCAATACCATCTTTTGGGAGTTCATTGCCTTCATCATCAGCTATAGTCATTTCAAGTCCATAAAAGGCTTTGCCTTGCTTTTGTTGAAGATCGTAACGGTCCTCAAGATCCATATCACCCATAGCTGCCGTAAGACTAGTTGCTGTTCCTAATGGGCTCATCTCAGTCATACCCCATCCGTGCATCAAAAAGACATCATGCTTCTCTTCAAATTCTTGAATCATAGCTCTCGGGGCTGCAGCACCTCCAACAAGGGCTGTTTTTACAGAATCTAAAGTTTGATCAGTTTCCTTTAAGTATTGGAGCAAACCTAACCATACAGTAGGAACCCCCATCAATAAATCTGGTTTTTCAGAATCAATTAGTTCAAAAACTGAAGCTCCATCTAAAGCCGGTCCAGGAAGTACTAATTTAGCTCCAAGCATAGCCGCCGCATAAGGTATCCCCCACGCATTTACATGAAACATTGGCACAACTGGCAAAATAACTGATGAGCTTGAAACGCTTGTTACGTTCCCAGTACTGACAATCCAAGCATGAAGAATAGTTGACCTATGAGAATAAAGGACACCCTTTGGATCTCCTGTAGTGCCAGAAGTATAACAAAGACTAGAAGCAGTATTTTCATCAAATTCAGGCCAGAAGAATTCTTCTGATTCTTCCGATATTAGCTCTTCATAACAGATCACATTATCTAAACTTGTTTCTGGCATGTTGCTTTTATCAGTTAAAATGACAACACCTTTTATTCCTGTAAGAGTATCTGAAATAGATTCTAATAATTCTACAAAAGATAAATCTACAAAAAGATACTTATTATCTGCATGATTAATAATATATGTGAGTTGTTCTGGAAAGAGGCGAGGGTTTACCGTGTTTACGACACACCCAATCCCAGAAACACCAAAATATAATTCAAAGTGACGAAAAGTATTCCATGCAAGCGTTCCTATAGTATCCCCCTTCTCAAGGCCTATTTTTGTTAAGGCATTAGCTAATTGACGAGATCTTTTTGCAGCATCCGAAAAAGTGTATCTATGGATTGGCCCTTCAACTGTTCTTGACACGATTTCTGCGTCAGCGTGATAAGCTTCTGCATGTTCAATAAGACCAGATATCAATAGCTGGCCATTCATCATATTTCCTAACATTATTTCTCCTCTTTGTTCTTTTCTATAAATATTGATTTAAGTAGCGGTTCAGAATATCTTCGTGAGGCCCAAGCTTCAAGTGTCTTCTTGCTAGCTCCTGTTTTTATTTTTTTAAGAAAATGTAGTTGATTGAAGAAATCCCATAAAAAAATAGACCATTCAAGTTGTAAAGGACTCTTCCATTCAATACAAAGTTCATGCGAAAGATCAATTAAGCTTTGAATTTGCTGAACAGTATTTAAATTAGGTGAGTTATCAAACGGACCACTAAAAAAAGGTATAAGTGCATTAAAGGCTTTTGGAACTCCAAATTTCTCTAAGATTTCTTCAGTGGTTAGCTTTCCGCTTAGGTGTGTTAGATTAATACAATCTGTTAAAGGTAATCCTGTAAGGTTCAACCCAATTCCTTTGATGATCTCTTCAGAAGTTTTTCTGCCCTTTAAAGGTCCAATATAAAATTTTGTGGGACAATAATCATTTGCGTAATAATTATCCCAAATTAGAACAGGATTAGAGATTACCTTGTGCAACTCTTCAATTTCTCTATTGCCCATAGATTCACTCACTACTTGCTTTCCGGTCCATAACATCGGTAAATTATTAGGAACTGTGAGCGCCAGACCATTTAAATAAGGAGAGTTAGATATATCGTCATCTGCAAAGCTGTTGCAATAAACTGTTGGACAAAACATTAAAGGGCTAGAAGAATCTTTTTCTAAGAAGCCTGATAATTCAGTTAATAAAGAACCATGTTTTTTGCCTAGCTCTTCATCTCGAACAGACTCTAAATCATCAAAAAAAATAGCAAAATCTGTGAAACCTACGGACTGTAATTGTGAAAACTTGCCCTTTAAGTTATCTAAATCTAAAAGACTATCTTGGTCATAAGTCATACCGGGTGATAGAGAAAAATAAGGTTTTATTCCAAATTTAGATGCCTCCTCTTTAAAATTTCTGAGTTCTTGTAATTCATGATCTGGATAAGGTGTAGACCATTTTATTCTGTGATAAGGATCTTCTTTAGGTCCATAAATATACAAATTCATTTCTAGTTGCGAAAGCATTTGTAATATAGTTAATCTGTCTTCCCAAGACATTAATCTTCCATAATAACCTTCTAGATAACCCTTAAGAAACAATCCCCTCTCCCTTATAAATTACGGTTTTATCCCGGTTGAAATTCTTTTATCTCCATTAAGATCTTTATGAACCTCAATAGCAGTATAGTTAGATTCTTTAAAAAATTCTTTTACTAAATTACTTTGTTCGGGAGCATGTTCTACTAGAAACCTTCCGCCATTAACTAAACATCTAAAGCTTTCCTTTATTATTTTATTTAAATCAGCGAGTCCTTCATGATCGGATACTAAAGCTTCTAAAGGCTCTTTGATAACACCGTCAGCTTTTAGTCTTGGATCTTTCTCAGAAACGTAAGGAGGATTGCTTGTAATAACGTCTAGAGAAAGTGACTTAACAGAATCCAACCAGTCTGATCTTAGTAAATTAATATTCAAACATAGATTTTGCATATTAACTTGGGCAGTATTTAATGCTTCTTGGGACTTATCTAAAGCATAAACAATCCAATTCTTTCTTTCAGAAGCTAGTGCCAATGCTATTGCACCACTACCAGTACCAGCATCTAAGACTTGAATGGCCTTTTGGCCGTAGAGATTTAGCACTAGCTTAATAATAATTTCAGTTTCCGGTCTTGGCACTAAAACATGCTCGTTAACTATTAAATCTATATTCCAAAAACCTTTTCTCCCTAAAATATAAGCCAGTGGCTCTCCAGAATTTCGCCTGCTTATCATTTCACATAGTTCTCTTTTATTGTCCGTACTTAGATATTGTTTTTTAGTGTAAAAATCTGATCTATTCGTACCTAAAACTGAAAGAAACATTTGTTCTAGATCAATACTTTCACAATTCTTATTTCTATTTAATAAAACTTGCTCTTTCCATAGGTCTAAAGCACGAAGATTACTCATGTAGTATTCTTTTCTAAATTTGCTAGGGCGCGAGCTTGATTTTCTTCTAGTAGAGAAGAAATCATTACTTCCATATCTCCATCCAGAAAACCTGCTAGATTGTGCACAGACATCTCAATACGATGATCTGTAATCCTATTTTGAGGAAAATTGTAAGTTCTAATTTTTTCAGAACGATCACCTGAACCTACCATTATTTTTCTGCTCTCAGCTTGTTCTGCATCTTTTTTTTCTTTTTCAGAATTTAGAAGTTTTGCTTTCAGAAGCGACATAGCTTTTTCTTTATTCTTGTGTTGTGATCTTCCGTCTTGACACTCAACAACAATACCAGAAGGAACATGAGTCAAGCGAACAGCAGAGTCTGTTTTATTAACATGTTGCCCTCCTGCCCCAGAAGCCCTAAAGGTATCAATTCTTAAATCATTTTTATCTATAACTACTTCTTCTAAAGCATCCATCTCAGCTAGAACCGCAACTGAACAAGCAGATGTATGAATCCTTCCTTGAGACTCAGTTGTCGGTACTCTTTGTACTCTATGAACACCAGCTTCAAATTTTAATTGCTTATAAACATCGGTCCCTTCAATTCTCGTAACTAGCTCTTTATATCCCCCGTGGTCACCTTCTCGTATATTGATAACTTCCATCTTCCACTTATTACGCTCAGCTAGTCTCGAGTACATTCTGAATAGATCTCCAGCAAATAAGGCAGCTTCGTCACCGCCCGCTCCTGCTCTTACTTCTAAAAATACGTCTTTAGAATCATCAGGATCTTTAGGCAAAAGAAGTTTCTTAATTTCACCTTCAAGCTCTAAGGTCCTCTTCTTTAGTTCTACAACCTCGCCTTCCGCCATTTCTCTCATATCAATATCTTCATCTTTTAAAAGAATCATTGCTTCTTCCAGACTTTCTTGAGCTTCTAAATAACCTCTATAACAAATAACAACAGGAGCTAAATCAGAGTATTCTTTCGAAATTCTGATGTAATTATCTTGATCACTTGTTACGTCTGGTTGACTCAAAAGATCTTCAATTTCTCTGTACCTACGAGAAATTTCCGACAATTTCGATAAAATGCTTTCAATCATCCTCTGAAACCTTCAAGATTTGATATTAATTTATGAACTTCCATTATTTAAACTTTAGAATATTAATTTTATTTATTATATCTACTCTTTTTTTTATTAGTTGTACTACTAATCCGGAAATGCAAAAGAGTTCAGGATTAAAAAGTATTCAATTGGAATCAAATTTTAATCTCGAAGGCAAGTTTAAGGCTTCAGTCGGTGATATCAAGGAAAGCGGTTATTTTATATTTAAAAAAACTAGCAATACCATTAAACTTAGAATTGGAAAAAACTTTTTATTACCTGAAAAAGAAATGAATTTTTTTCTTAATGAAACTATAAATCTTGATGATCTTTTCACTGGCATAGATTTAAGCTATAAATATAATCATAATGGTAAGGCGATTCTTCTAAAAGATCTTCTAAAAATCTTAATAGGTCAAAAAGAAGTATTAACTTCAGGCTGGATTATTAATTATCCTGAAGGTTTTAGTTCTGTGAGCAACTACAACCTACCTAAAAGAATAATCATGGAAAATAATGAAGTAAAGTTAGAAATAATTAATAAAAAGTATTTTGAGTAAACTTTCTATCAAAGCACCAGCTAAGTTAAATCTTCACTTACAAGTTTTAGATAAACGAACTGACGGATACCATAATATTTCTAGCTACTTTACTCTTATAGATTTCTTTGATGAACTAGAGTTTAGTCTAAAAGAAAATGAAATTATCTTAAATGAATCTGAACCCATTAATAATAACCTTGTAAAACAAGCTGCGGAGCTATTAAAAAAGTACTCAAAAACTTCTCATGGGATAGAAATAACACTTAATAAGAACATTCCTTTACAAAATGGTTTAGGCGGAGGTAGCTCTGATGCAGCAACTACACTAGTAGCCCTTAATAAGATCTGGGGCTTAAACTACAGCAAACAACAACTGCAAGAATTGGGCCTAAAACTTGGATCTGATATTCCCTTCTTTATTAATGGTTTTTCTAGTTGGGCAGAAGGAAGAGGTGAAATTTTATCTCCAATTATGTTAAAAGAGTCTTGGTTCTTACTTATATTGCCGAAAACAAAGATAAGTACAAAATTAGCCTTTGATAGCATAGAGAATAATACAAAAAATTTGATTTCTAAAAAAGATTTTTTAAATGGCAAAAGAATGAACTCTTTCTCTGAATGGGCTAGAAAAACCTATAAAGAATTAGATATTATCTTTGAAAAACTTGAACTATTAGGCTCTCCACAATTAACAGGGACGGGAGGAGCAATTTTTTTACAATGCAGTTCAAAACTGGACGCAGAAGAAAAACTATTAGAAGTTCCAGAAGGCGTTTTAGTAAAAAGTTTAGATCATTCACCTTTATTACAAATTATAGAATAAAATACGCGCCATAGAATTGGGGTGTAGCCAAGCGGTAAGGCAGCGGCTTTTGATGCCGCCATGCGATGGTTCGAATCCATCCACCCCAGCCAAGTTTAATGAGGAAATAAAATTATGATGAACTCTCAAAGAAATGGGTTAGTTTTATTCTCCGGTAACGGAAATAGAGCTTTATCTGAAGCGATTTCTAAAGAACTAGGGATGAAACTAGGAGAAGCTAAGGTAGATACCTTCAGTGACGGTGAAATCAGTATCGGTATAGAAGAAAATGTTAGAGGAAAAGATGTTTTTTTAATTCAACCTACTTGTGCTCCAGCGGGAGATAATCTTCTTGAACTTATAATTATGGTAGATGCACTTAAAAGATCTTCAGCTGGGAGGATTACGGCTGTTATACCCTACTACGGTTATGCGCGACAAGATAGAAGGGTAAGATCAGAGAGAGTTCCAATTAGCGCTAAAGTTATGGCTGATATTCTAGAAAGGTCAGGTATAGATCGTGTCTTAACAGTAGAATTGCACTCTGAGCAAATTCAGGGTTTCTTCGATATACCGGTTGATAATGTCTATGGAACAAAAGTTATGAGAGATGATATCTTGAAAATGAATTTAGACAAACAGTTGGTTGTTTCTCCTGATGTTGGTGGAGTAGTAAGGTCAAGGGCGCTTGCTAAAGTACTAGGACTTTCTGATTTAGCTATTATTGATAAAAGAAGAGACGAGGCTAATAAATCTGAAATTATGAATGTCATTGGAGAGGTTAAAAATAAAGACTGCATTATTATTGATGATATAGCTGATACTGCAGGGACTTTATGTAATGCAGCCTCAGCTTTGAAAGGAAAAGGTGCTTCTAAAGTCTACGCATATATAGTTCATCCCGTCTTATCCGGTAACGCAATTGAAAAAATATCTCAATCAATGCTTGATCAATTGGTTGTAACGGATACCATACCGCTCTCTGAAGAGGCACAAGCCTGTAAAAAGATAAGAGTAATCACTATGGCACCGACTTTAGCAGAGGCAATTAGAAGAGTGAGTAATGAAGAATCTATAAGTGCAATGTTCTTGTAAAGATGGAGATAAGAGATGAGTGACCAAGTAAGTTTAAAGGCTGAGAATAGAGAGATACAAGGGAAATCTTCAAGCAGGTTGTTAAGAAGAGGTGGCTCAGTGCCAGCAGTTATCTACGGTGGCTCTAAAGAACCACTAAGAATTTCAATCCTAGAAAAAGATATTTCAAAAGCCTCTTCAGTGCCAGGTTTTACGACTCAAATTCTTAATATATCAATCGCTGGTAATGACGAAAATGTAATTATCAAAGAAATTCAACGACACCCAGCCACAGAGCGTGTTCTTCATGCAGATCTTATGAGAGTTGACCCTGATACTAAGATTAGTATTTCTGTACCAATAAGGTTTATCAATGAAGAATCATGCATTGGAGTAAAAATGCATGGAGGCGCTATATCTCACTTAATAAATGATGTTGATATTAGTTGTTTAGCATCTAATCTTCCTGAATATCTGGAAGTAAATGTAGAAGAACTAGATATAGGGGATTCAGTATTTCTGTCTGCTTTGACATTGCCTGAAGGAGTTGAGATTCCTATATTAGCGCTAGGTGAAGACAGAGACCAAGCGGTAGTTTCCGTAGCAGAGGCAAAGATAATTGATATTGAGCCTGAAATTGTTGAAACTGAAGGAGAAGAAGGCGAAGAAGGTGAAGAAGGTGAAGAAGGCGAAGATGGAGAAGAATCAAAAGGAGAAGAAAGTTCTGATGATTCTAGCTCAAAAGGTGAATCTGAATAATTACAACCTTTCACAAGTCTCCATATTCTACTTATGACCTTACTTATAGTAGGACTAGGCAATCCTGATAAAGAATATAAAAACACTCGCCACAATGTTGGAGAGGATTTTATTGATCTTATTGCAGATAGGTACGAAATTGAACTTAAGAAAGAGAAGAAACTTCTAGGTACCTATGGAAAAGGCATAACATACAGTTCAAACATTCACTTGCTTAAGCCAGATCATTACATGAATGAAAGCGGCATTAGCGTTTCTAATGCAATGCGATATCTAAACCTCTCAATTGACCAAATTCTGATAGTTCATGATGAATTAGATTTACCAACAGGCCTTCTTCGATTCAAAGAAATGGGCGGCCATGGAGGGCATAATGGACTAAGAAATATTATTAACCATCTGCAAGGTGAGTCTTCATTTAAAAGGTTAAGAATTGGCATTGGGCATCCTGGTAAGGAAAAAGATGTAACGAAATACGTTCTTTCAAAAGCTAGCAGGAAAGAGAGAGACCTATTAGAAATTCGTATGAAAAGCTCTTTGCAATCTATTGACTTAGCTATTAAGGGGCAATGGCAAGAAGCTATGTTAAATCTACATACCTCTGAAGATGAAGAAAAATAACTTATGAGCTTAAAATGCGGAATAGTTGGTCTACCTAATGTAGGAAAATCAACTCTTTTTAATGCCCTTACTTCTGCAGGAATTGAAGCCCAAAACTTCCCTTTTTGTACTATTGAGCCAAATAAAGGAATAGTTCCAGTACCAGATCCTAGACTTGTTTCTATAGCTAAAATAGTAAAACCTGAGAAGGTAATACCTACAACTACAGAATTCGTCGATATAGCAGGTCTAGTAAAAGGTGCTTCAGAAGGTGAAGGTTTAGGAAATAAATTTCTTTCTCATATTAGAGAAACACAGGCAATTATTCATGTTGTAAGATGTTTTAAGAACGATGATATCGCTCATGTACATAATGAGATAGATCCAGTTATAGATCTAGAAACTGTCGAGACGGAACTGTTATTAGCAGACCTAGAAACTATTTCGAATGCAAAGCAAAGATTAGAAAAAGCTTCACGTAGTGGTGATAAAGAAGTTCTAGCTTCAAAAGAAAAACTTGAGATTCTTACAGCTGACCTGAACAAAGGCATCCTAGCTAGACATTCAGAGTTCTACATCAATAACGCTGATTATTTTAAAGAATTACAGTTAATAACCACCAAGCCATGCATTTATATAGCAAATGTTGAGGATGTAGAAAATGAAAATCCTTTGGTTGATCAATTGGTTCAATACGCACAATCTAATAACGCTCAAGTCCTAAAACTCTGCAATCAATTGGAAGCTGAAATAGCAGAACTAGATCAAGAAGAAGGAATAGAATTCTTAGAAGATCTAGGCATGGATGAACCTGGCCTTAATAAACTCATCAGAGCAAGTTATGAAATGCTTTCCTTACAAACTTATTTTACCGCAGGAGTAAAAGAAGTGAGAGCCTGGACCATTAAATCTGGATCTACAGCGCCACAAGCAGCAGGTGAGATACATACTGATTTTGAAAAAGGTTTTATCAGAGCAGAAACAATCGGATATGAAGACTTTATCAACTACAGTGGCGAAGCTGGAGCAAAAGAAGCCGGAAAATTAAAATCTGAAGGAAGTGAATACATTGTTAAAGACGGTGATGTTATACATTTTAGATTTAATGTGTAATCGTTGCTCGACTTTATACCTACACACTCATAAAATTCGCAACTTGGTTATGTAGCTCAGCTGGTTAGAGCACGGCATTCATAATGCCGGGGTCGGTGGTTCAAGTCCACCCATAACCACCAGTTACTGTCTTTATAAAATTTTATATCTACTATAAGGTAACTTAGTAATTTGGGAGAAGTATTATGTTAAATGCAGCTTGGTTATTTATAGTCTTTTTATTTTATTTATGTCTAGCCTTAACAGCGATATATATCGTTGCACATATTTTGATCTGGTTTTGGGGTTTATTAAAGGAGATTATTAACCCACAAGAAAAATATATTTCTAAAACAGACTCAACTTAAAAAATAGAATAGACCTAATAAAAGATCAAGGTCTAGGTTTTTTGAGTTCTTTTACTCTTCGTTCTATTTTTTCTGACTTACTAACTGTTATGCTTAGAAAGCATGACTAATCAAGAAGGATCTAAGTTCAGCTTTAAGGATAGTTTTATTTATGGATCTCCAGCTATTGGAGCTGGCTATATGTATCTATTGATGGCTATCTATGTAATGAAGTTTGCAACAGATATTCTTTTAATAGCTCCTGCTGTGGTTGGTTTAATTTTTAGCATTTCCAGAGTATGGGATGCGATAAATGACCCCTTGGTAGGATATCTATCTGATAAAACTAAATGGTCTCTTGGAAGAAGAAGAAGTTGGTTGCTTATGAGTGTGATACCAATTTCTATCTTCTATTTGATGGTATTTTCTCCTATTAAGTTCGAAGATCAAGATATGCTCACAATATGGATAGCAATTGGCATATTGGGCTTTTATACATCTATGACTATATTTGTAGTTCCACACCTGTCACTCGGTGCTGAACTATCTTCTGACTACCATGAAAGAAGCAAAATATTTGGAGTAAGGCATATTTTTTACACTGTGGGTTCTGTTATTTCGTTAATTAGCTTTTATATATTTATAAAGATAGAGCAAGATAATATTGAATTATTAAGAGAAACTATATTTAACCACTCCCTTATAGCCGTTCTTATTACTTCTATTTTAATTATATTTTCTGTCTTTAAGCTAAAAGAAAGATCGGATTATTCCAATAGGAAAATGAAGAATCCTTATGGTGCGTATAAAGATGTTTGGAAAAATCCTCATGCAAGATTATTAATAATTGCAACTTTCATAGAGCATATTGGTAGTGCTGCCATAGCAGTGCTTACTATTTATATTGCTCAGTATATTGTAGGAGCACCTCAGTGGGCGGCGTTTTTTATACTCTGTTATATGATACCTTCTGCTCTTTCCGTACCCTTGTGGATTCCCCTATCTAGGAAATTAGGAAAAGTAAGATTATGGGTTTTATCTATGATACTTTCAGGAATCTCATTTGGATCTTTTTTCTTCCTACTCTTTATTGAAGATGTTTTCGCGAAGATTATTTATGTATGTATAGCTGCATTCTTTGCTGGATTAGCAAATGGCTGTGGCAGCACCGTAGCACCTTCCGTGCAAGCAGATATTATTGATTATGACGAATATCAAACAGGAGAAAGGAAAGAAGGTTCTTATTTTGCAGCCTGGAGTTTTATCTATAAAGCGTCGGCGGGCGTTATGCTTATGCTTACAGGATTTAGTCTTCAATTTGCAGGATTTCTTCCCAACCAAGAACAAACTTTTGAAGTTAAATTTGTTCTTTTGACCCTATACGCTCTCTTCCCTTTAAGTTGCTGCTTAATAGGATCTTACTTGCTTACTAAATTTAAGCTTAATGAAGAAGAGTATAAAATTATCAGACAAGCTTTAAACGATAGAGGAACCTAAAGCTAAATAAGCGAAGACCCTTCAATCGTTATGCGATGCATTAAGCGCCTTTCTCCGTGGTAATCATTTAACGCATTATGCCAGGTACATCTATTATCCCAAAAAGCTATAGAACCTGGGGACCATTGAAAACGGGTAATATTCTCTTCATTTGCAGCATGCTCATATAAATAATTCAATAAAGGCTTAGACTCTTCTGTAGTCCATCCATCAAATCTTAGTGTGAAAGCTCTATTAACATACAAAGCTTTTTTCTTGCTCTCAGGGTGAGTGATTATTACTGGATGTATTGCATCTTGGGTCGCCAATTCAGGATTTCTTATCCTGCCTTTTGATAATTTTGAGTAACCAGAATCTTCTCCAAAAACATGCCTACTTGAATGAATAGCATTCAAACCTTCTAGAGTTTCTTTCATGCCATTTGATAAGCTCTCATAAGCTTTATACATACTAGCAAACAGAGTATCACCTCCGTTTCTAGGCGTTTCTTTGGCTAACAGTATTGATCCTAGTGCCGGTATCTGATCATAAGAATGATCGGTGTGCCATTCACCACCAATATTCCCTTTTTGATCTGGCTCTTTCCTTACTTCTGCTATCTGGTCGTATCCATCAACTTTAGCAAAGAAGCGATTTATATTAATCTTTCCCCATTGTTCGGCAAACCTAATGTGCTCTTCTGGAGCTAAATTCTGATCCCTAAAAAAAATTAATCCATTCTCAACAAATGCATCCCTGATCTCATTAAACAATGAGTCAGGAACTTTTTTAGAGAGATCTACACCTTGAATTTCAACTCCTACATTACCTATAATTGGTTTTATATTTACTTTGTTCATTATAAATATTTTAAAAAGAATAAACCCTGAAGGTCAGCTACCACTCTGCCGTATTCATTCTTACCGTCGAAAGCATGATCTTCTTCCGAGAATATATGAATCTCTGAAGGAACTTTATTTGCTATTAGCTTTTCGTATAGATCATTTGTATCCCGAAGACTAACTACATTATCCTTAGAACCATGAATTAGCATGGTGGGAACATAGTCCTTATTTATATAGTTTATGGGACTAGCTTTATCATAATCACTTTGTTTAGCTTCTCCACCCATTAAAGCTAAGAAAGCATTGTCTAATGGATCAGCATTATCTAATTTCTTAATTCTCGCTGGTGGGTATATTGCGCAAATCGCCTTAACATGAGAAGACTCATTATTATTACCGCCTTGTCCTTCAAAAATCTTATTCTTAGCTCCAGCCATTAATGCAAGATGTCCTCCTGCTGAATTACCGCTTATCCCTATTCTTTCAGGGTCTATGCCTAAACTTTCTGAATTAGCCCGTAAATACCTTAGAGCACAATTAACATCTTGTATCTGGGCAGGCCAAAATGCCTCTGTAGATAAACGATAAGAAGTTGAAAGAGTTACTAAGCCTAGTCGTGCTAATAAAATTGCGTAACCTCTTAATTGAGTTCTATCGCCTTCTCTCCATCCGCCTCCATGGACAATTAATAAAGCAGGTCGTTTTATGTCATCAATTGGAGGTAAGAATAAGTCTGCCTCTAAGGGCATATCACCTGCATTTCCAATAACAATGCCATCTTGAATCTTTACTTGACCATCTTGAATCTTCATAAATTCTTATACTACCTACTAAAAAAAAGGCACCATTAATCAGATGCCTTTTTTTTAGATCCTTCTCTATGAAGAGCGGCTATTCCAGACGCTTAAAATAATAAGCAAAGCAATAATTACTCCCAAACCTTCCGATCCTAGAGCTGTTACAACTCCTTCCACATTCCCCAATATGCCACCTAAGAAAGGTGCATTTGGACCAAACAGTATCGCAACTAGAATTGCAACGGCAACTACAAGTCCTAGTATCTTAGTTACTTCCCATAACCAATATTTTATATTGTTAAATAAATCAGTCATTTGAACCTCTTATTTTCTATTCTAAAAAAAAAGAAGGGGGTACCTTAGAGGCCCCCCTTCTTAAATAGTTAAGTTCGAGACTTATCTATAAAGGTCAAGTAGGACAGCCAATACAACCAATCCAACAATTCCTTCACCACCTAGAGTATTTACTAAACCTAGTAAGTTACCAAGTACATCGCCTACAAAAGCAACATCCCCGAAAACAACTCCAGCTGCTACACCCAAACCAACAAGAGATACAACGATCCCTGTTAGCGAGCCAATTACGTCTCTCAACATATTTAAAGCATTCATATTTCACCCATTTTTTAGCTAAACAAATGCCCAGATAAATTCTGGACAATATCATTTAACAGTAAAGAAGGAATTAACTCAATGGTCACCTAACACAAATTTTTAACTTTTACAAATAATTCTACTCTTCAATACCTTTCATTGTTAAACGAATTTTTCCCTGACGATCTACTTCAAGAACCTTAACTTTTATTTCTTCACCTTCCTTTAAATGGTCAGTAACTTTCTCTACTCTTTCTTCTGCAATCTCTGAGATGTGAACAAGTCCATCAGTACCTGGCATGATTGTCACGAAAGCACCGAAGTCCATGATATTTGCAACTTTACCCGTGTAAATTTTATTTACTTCAGGTACTGCTGTGATTTCTTCTACTCTACTAAGAGCTGAAGCTCTTGATTCAGGAGTATCCCCATAAATCGTAACCTTTCCATCATCTTCTACTTCAATGATAGCTCCAGTCTCAGCTGTTAGAGCTCTGATGGTTTCTCCGCCTTTCCCAATCACGTCACGTATCTTCTTGGTGTTGATATGAATAACTACTGCCTGAGGGGCTTTATCGGATAGTTCTTCTCTGGATGAAGAAAGAACTTCATTCATTTTTTCAAGAATATGTGCTCTTGCTTTTTCTGCTTTTTCCAAAGCAACTTCAAATATTTCTTCAGTGATGCCATCAATCTTAATATCCATTTGTAGGGCTGTTATACCTTCTGAAGTTCCAGCAACTTTAAAATCCATATCTCCTAAATGGTCTTCGTCTCCTAAGATGTCTGTAATCACAGCAAAACCCTCTTCTTCTTTTACAAGGCCCATTGCTATCCCTGCAACTGGCGATCTAACCGGTATTCCGGCGTCCATAAGAGCTAAGCTTGAACCACAAACGCTGGCCATTGAACTAGAGCCATTAGATTCTGTTATTTCAGATACCACCCTTATGGTGTAAGGAAAATCTTCTGGACTAGGCAAAACAGCTTCTAAAGCCCTTCTGGCAAGTTTTCCATGGCCTATTTCTCTCCTTTTTGGGCCAGACATAAAACCTGCTTCACCAACTGAATAGGGAGGAAAGTTATAGTGAAGCATGAATTGGTCTTTAAACTCCCCTTCAATAGCATCAATAAGTTGAGCTTGTCTTGGAGAACCTAAAGTTGCAGTGACAATGGCTTGTGTTTCACCTCGAGTAAACAATGCTGAGCCGTGAGTATTCTTAAGAACTCCTGTTTCAACAAATATAGGCCTGACCGTGTCCAAGTCTCGTCCGTCTATTCTGGCCTCACCTTTAATAAGCTTCGTTCTTACAATTTTCTTTTCTATTTTTTTAACCGCATCCATTAAGTCAGATTTTTTTGGAGAATCATCGTCTTCAGATATCATGGATTTAACGATTGTGTCTTTTACGCTATTTAGAGATTGAACTCTTTCTTGTTTGTCCTGGAGTTTATAAGAGTCAGCTATAGCCTCAGAGTATGACTCTTCAACAGAAGCTAAAAGATCCGTGTCTAAGACTTTGGGCTCATATTCATAACTTGGTTTTCCAACATCTTTTGCCATTTCTTTAATGGCCTCGATTACTCCTTGCATTTCTTGTTGGGCAAACAGGATACCTCCTAACATCTGGTCTTCTGATAACTCTTTAGCTTCAGATTCCACCATAATTACTGCGGAATCACTTCCAGCTATAACCATATCCAAATCAGACCCTTCCAATTCACTTCGTGTTGGGTTGATGCAATATTGACCATCTATAAATCCTACTCTTGCAGCTCCAAGCGGTCCATTGAATGGGAGGCCTGATATGGCAACAGCAGCAGAAGCCGCTATGAAAGATAAAATATCAGGATCTACGTCTTTATCCGATGACATAACTGTGCAAATAACTTGTACTTCATAGAGGAAATCTGAGTTAAAAAGAGGTCTTAGCGGTCTATCTATAAGACGCGACGTAAGAGTTTCTTTTTCAGTAGGTCTCCCCTCTCTTTTAAAGAAGCCACCTGGAATCTTTCCTGTAGCATAAGTTTTTTCTTGATAGTTGACCGTTAAAGGGAAAAAATCTTGATGATCGCCCGGTGCTTTTCCTACAACCACAGTTGCTAATACTTGTGTGTTCCCGCAAGTTGCTAACACTGCGCCAGTAGCTTGTCTGGCCACTTTTCCTGTTTCTAATAGAATCTCTTCATTCCCTAAATTGACTGTTTTTTTATAACTTTCCATAATATTTATTTAATAATTAGTTTAATGTCTAAATTAGACACAATTGAATTCTGTTGTGTTTTGATGAATGGATCTATCTACGTAAACCAAGATCAACCAAAAGTTTTTTATAGACCTCAGGTTTATCACCTTTAATGTAGTCAAGAAGCTTCCTTCTTTGATTTACCATCCTTATAAGACCAGTTCTGGAATGATGATCCTTTGCATTATCTTTAAAATGAGACTGCAAAGCGTTGATGTTTGCTGTCAATAAAGCAATCTGAACTTCAGGAGAACCAGTGTCAGTCTCCGTGCGTCTAAAATTTAATACTATCTCTTTCTTATTTTCTCTACTTAATGCCAAAATGTTTCCTCTTATTATAAGGGAGTATTCTATATGGATGGATTACTTAAAAGCCTCTTTGCGGAGACTATATTTGATGAATCTATACTTCCAATTCCTACAAATAAACCTTTATCTGCGTATATTCTTACTATTCCTTTTATATCTTGGCGGGCATTATAGTCTACTAGCTGACCATTCCTAATCTTTTTTATATCTATTTTATCTAAATGTATTTCTGGTATATGCCGTAGCAATGTATCGTATGGCACCAACGCTTTTCTACATTCTTCAATATCAACACTTTCCAAATCTACAAGGTTGTCTTTAGTTACATCACCAACTCTTGTTCTTCTAAGGTCTATGACCGTTGCCCCAGTCGATAAATCTTCACCTAGATCTTCTATTAAAGCCCTAATGTAAGTCCCTTTCGAACATGAAACTCGTATTTTTGCTTTGTCTCCTTGGCAAAATAAAAGTTCTATATTAAATATGCGCACTTCTCTAGATTGTCTTGAAAAATACACTCCTTTCCTTACCCAAGCATAGAGAGGCTTGCCCTTATATTTAATAGCAGAAAACATAGGCGGAACCTGCTGATGTGCTCCTTGAAATTTTTTTAAAGATTTCATTAATGCTTTTTTACTTAGCTTAAATGGTTTTTTATAGATTTCTTCTCCTTCTAAATCACCCGTACTTGTCTGCAAACCAAATAGAATTTCTACTTCATATTCTTTAGATTGGTCTGATACGTAATTACTAAATTTAGTTGCTTCACCAATACAAAGAGGAAGAACTCCTGTTGCTAAGGGATCAAGAGTCCCACAATGACCTATTTTTTTAATTTTAAGAATTTTTCTTAAGCTGTAAACACAACTAGCAGAACTACGACCAGAAGGCTTATCAATGAGGAGAAAACCATTCATTCTTCAAAAACTAGAAATTTCTTCCTTAAAGTTTATTTCTGGGGTTCTACGCATATTTAGTCTTTTACTCAAAGTACTTCTTATAAAACCTTTTACTTTATCAAGACCAATTAATAAATCTTCATTATCTACTTTGGTAAAACTATTAGAAGACGAATAGTAAATGAACGCTTTTTTTAAATCAGAACTAAGCTCAACTTTAATAATTGTTATGCCTACTAATCTTGGGTCTCTTACTTCTGTAGAAAAGATTTTTGCAACTTCCGAGTGTATTAAATCTGAAACTCTGTCTGAACGCTTAAAATCTAAAGAAGGCATTAATTAATCTAATGTTCTCTTTAATTCTATTCGGTCAAATACTTCAATCTTGTCTCCCACCTTAACGTCTTTATAATTCGCTACTCCTATTCCGCATTCAGTTCCCATAGGTACTTCATTTGCATCATCCTTAAATCGTTTTAAAGAATCCAATTGGCCTTCAAAAATTACAATACCCTCTCTAATAACACGAATGGGTTTTGTTCTCTTTATTGTGCCTTCAATCACCATCGAACCGGCAATCAAACCAAATTTAGGAGATTTAAACAGGTCTGTTACTTCTGCAGTACCCAGGATTTCTTCTTTTACTTCTGGGGCAAGGCGACTTTCAACAGATTTCTTTATCCCATCAATAAGGTCATATATGATTGAGTAATAAAGTATTTCTATAGATTCTTTTTCAGCAAGTTTCTTAGCTGCACCGTCTGCCCTAACGTTAAAACCTATAACGAAAGAACTAGTTGTTAAAGCTAAATTTATGTCGTTAGTATTAATTGCTCCCACGGCCTCATGAACAAGATTTATTTTTACTTCGTCATTTTCTAGATTCTTTACTGAGCCAATGATAGCTTCAAGCGAACCATGAGTATCTGCCTTAACAACTATATTTAATATAGTATGATTAGCTAATTCAGACTCAAATAACATTTCTAAATTTGAAATTTGATTCCTAGCTAGACGAACTTCTCTTGCTTTCTTGACTCTTTCAGCCGATATTTCTTTTGCCATTTTCTCGCTTGTTACCACAACAAACTCATCTCCTGCTTTTGGTGGAGAGTCTAAACCACTAATCAAAGCGGGAACAGAAGGTCCTGCTTCTTTCAAAATACTACCATTCTCATCAAGTAAACTTCTTACTTTCTTAGTTTGTTCTCCTACAAGAATACTATCGCCTTTCTTTAAAGTGCCCTTTTGTACAAGTATCGTAGCTACTGCTCCATGTCCTTTCTCAATAGTTGAATCTAAAACAACTCCATAAGCAGGACCTTGATGGTGGGCCTTCAGCTCTAAGACTTCTGCTTCTAGAGCAACAGCCTCCAGTAATTCTTTTACACCTTCTCCTGTTAATGCTGAAATAGGTATAAATTGAGTATTTCCGCCCCAATCTTCAGGAATTAATTCTTTATTTGATAATTCTGTCTTTACTTTTTCAAGATCTGCTTCTTCTCTGTCCATTTTATTAACAGCCACAACAATAGAAACTCCTGCAGCTTTTGCATGACTGATTGCTTCTTCAGTTTGAGGTTGCAATCCATCGTCAGCGGCTACTACTAAAATTACAATGTCAGTGGAATTAGCACCTCTTGCTCTAACTTCCGAGAAAGCAGCATGCCCTGGAGTGTCAATAAAAGATATTATTCCATGAGCAGTATTGGCTTGATAAGCACCAATTTTTTGAGTAATACCTCCGTCTTCTCCTTCTGCAACGTTACTGCTTCTAATAAAATCTAATAGCGTTGTTTTGCCATGATCTACATGGCCTAATACTGAAACAACTGCATTTCTAGGAGTTTCCTCCCCTTCATAAATTACTAACTCCATCAGTCTATCTTCCACTTCTTCTTCTTCAGCAGGCTCACCTTTGTGCCCTAATTCTTCAGTAACTAAAATAGCTGTATCTTGGTCTAAAGGCTGATTAAGATTAGCCATAACCCCCATATCCATTAATTTCTTAACCACCACAGCTCCTTTCACAGAAAGACCCTGAGCTAAATCGCTAACAGTGATGGTCTCTGGTATTTGAATGGTTTTAGCAACCAATTCTGTAGGTTTCTCAAAGCCATGCTGAGAGTCTGCTTTAACTAAAAAGCTCTCACCCTCTAATTCTCTTTGTTCTTTTTTAGATAAGAGAGTTTTTGGTTTTGATATCTGTTTATTTTGATTTAAAGTTGATACAGTAGTTTTGGTTCTTTCAGGAGACTTATCTTCAGAAGACTTTGCTTTTCTTCTAGTAACTAGTGTTTTAGTTTCTAAGTCTTTCTTTCTTCTTTCTTCTTCAGATTTCTTTAAGTCCTCTCCAGCTACTCTTTTTCTTTCAACTTCAACAAAATCAATACCAGAAGAAGAATCTTCTTCATCATTAGATATATTAGTTTTATCTTGAACTAAGTTCTTTCTTGTTATTGCAATAGTGTTTGTTATACCCGCCTTTAAAGGACTAGCTACTACTTTCTTTTTTAAAGAGATAGTTTTACCAACTTTTGCCTGTTGGTTCTTAAGGAAGTCTAATAATATTCTTTTATCAGAATCAGATACATCATCAGAAACACTAGACTGCTTAAGGCCAGCTTCATTCATCTGTGAAAGTAAGATTTCAGCTGGTGTACCAACTATCTTTGCTATTTTTTCTACTGTTAATAATGCCATAAAATATAATATTTATTACTCAAACCAATGAGCACGCGCCTTCATAATTAGTTCTGCTGCAGCTTCCTCTGTAATATCAATGAGTTCTGTTAGTTCATCTACTGATTGCTCTGCAAGCTCTTCCCTGTCAGTAATACCCTTTTGATTTAACTCTAAGGCTAAAGACATATCAACACCTTCTAATGACATTAGGTCACCAGAATCATTATCAGAATCGGAGGATAATTCCATGGCTAATGTTAAAAGAGCTTCTTTTGATCGTCCTATTAATAGATCTGCTACCTCTTCATCAAATCCTTCAATTTTAGCTATATCAAGGTTAGATGAAGAAGCTATTACATCTAAATTAGTGAAGCCATCTTCCACTAAAGCCTTAGCTACATCTTCATCAACATCTAAATACCCTACTAAACTTTTTACAAAGCTAGAACCTTCTTGTTCTCCTTTCTTAGCAGCTGAATCTTCATCTATTACATTAATTTTCCAACCTGTTAATTGGCTGCTCAGTCTTACATTCTGACCACCCTTGCCGATTGCTTGAGCTAAAGTATCTTGAGTAACCGCTACTTCCATGGTTCCTTTAATTTCATCTAACACAATCGAAGTTATTTCAGCTGGCCCCATAGAGTTAA
>LWDU01044557.1_pt1 | contig 40384 bp, 30 predicted proteins | sample 727161 | NCBI WGS metagenome assembly LWDU01 (sample SAMN04566230, study PRJNA314399) | hydrothermal vent metagenome | isolation source: deep sea hydrothermal plume seawater | place: Mexico: Gulf of California, Guaymas Basin | collected 2004-07-11
GAAATTGCTGATTGCTTCAAAAGAGGGCAGCCAACATTAGTTGGTACTATAACTGTAGATTCTTCTGAGCTACTATCAAGGATGTTAAAGCAACGTGGAGTTCCTCATAATGTTTTGAATGCTAAACAACATAAAGGCGAAGCAGAAATTGTTGCGAGAGCAGGTCAAAAAGGAGCCGTAACTATTGCAACCAATATGGCTGGCAGGGGTACAGATATTAAATTAGGAGACGGTATTAAAGAATTAGGTGGATTGCATATATTAGGAACTGAACGGCATGAATCAAGAAGAATAGATTTGCAATTGCGGGGGAGGTCAGGGCGTCAAGGAGACCCTGGGTCATCACAATTTTATCTTAGCCTTGAAGATGATTTAATGCGTTTGTTTAATTCTGAAAGAGTTGCATCAATAATGGATCGTATGGGGATTGAAGAAGGAGAGGTGATTACACATAAAATGGTAACTCGCGCTATACAGAATGCACAGAAAAAGGTAGAAGGTAGGAATTTTGGTATTCGGAAGCATCTGTTAGAATATGATGATGTGATGAATCAACAACGACAAGTTGTATACGATTTAAGAAATAATGCATTGAAAGGTAATGACCTCCGTGAAACTATACCTGAATTAATATATGATTATGTTGATGATGAGTTAGGAGGTGAGTCAGATCAAAACTATGAATTGTTGGATTGGGAAAGTATAGAGCAGAATTTTTCATCAGTCCTATTAATAGATATTGATCATAGCAAATTTGACTTAGCTAATAATTTTGAGAACGTTAAAAATAAAATTGTTGATGATGCTATGGATGTTTATTCTGCAAGGGAATCATTATTACCTGAGGATGTTATGCGCGGGTTTGAACGTTTTGTTGTACTTAGATCAATAGATGAGAAATGGAAAGACCATCTCTATGCTATGGATCAGTTAAGGGAAGGCATTAACTTAAGAGCCTATGGTCAAAAAAATCCTTTGTTAGAGTATAAATCTGAGGGATTCTACATGTTTAAAGATATGATGTCCAACACTACCCAAATAACTTTGCAGAGATTATTTAGGACTAAAATACAGGGTATGGATCAGGCGCCAAGTGTACAAACCGATCAAGCAAGTAATATGCAAATGAAACACCAAGATTCGACCGGACTTGGTTTTACACCTTCTCAAGAAAGCAGTCAAGCTCAAAATCAGCCACAACAAGCATCTAGAAAGCCTATAATATCAGATAAAAAAGTTGGTAGAAATGAAAAGGTTGAAGTAATTAGTCCAAGTGGAAAACGTGAAACTATAAAATACAAGAAACTTCAAAATTATTTAAATCGAGGATATACCCAAGCTTAAAAATAAGTTTTAATTGATGTGATATAGATCATAAGGGATAATAATTACAGTGGATAATTTTACTAATGTATGTACTTTCAGCTCCTAATTGAAGTTGTTATCACTTTGTTCAGTAAATAAGCTTTTATATTGGGCATTTGTTAAGTAAATAAACTATAACGTTGGAAATATGATTAATAAAAATATTATATTTTTTATTTCTTTATTTTTTGGAGTTCTCTCTGCTCAGCTATCGGTCTCACTAGGGAATGTTGAGTCTCCCGGGTATTCTTCAAATATAGAAGTACCAGTTATTATTAATAACCCTAATAATACTGTTTCTGGAATGCAATTTGACTTAATGGTGGATCCAGATATTATATCACCTTTTAATGTTAACGCTTATGGTTCTTCTAATGGTTTTACTGCAGATATGAATCAACTTTCTGCAGGTGGATATAGATTTTTACTGTTTAATGCTGGAAATGCATCTTCTATTCCTTCCAATTCTGATACAGTTATGGTCATACATTTTAATGGATCATCAATTCCTTCTGCTGTAATTAATCTAGAAATGTCTGATTTAACTGTAACTGATAGTTCTGGTGCGGAATTATCAGCTACAAGTTCGAATGGAATGATTTCAATTGGTAATGTTGTAGCATTAATGATGAATTCTGATAGCGGTGATGTATCAGAAGCTGTTCATATACAAGTAAGTATGGTTAATAATGGAACTGTTGGTGGATTACAGTTTGATTTATTGGATGTACCAGATAATTTATCTATAGATAGTCTTTGGACAACAGATCGCACGGATAATTTTACAATTTCGAGTACGGATATTTCAGCTGGAGCAAGGATTTTAATGTATAGTACATCTAATAATAATGTTTCTCCAGGTGATGGCCCAGTCTTGAATGTTCGTTATCTTGTAAACTATAATGCATACGGAGGAGATGTTTTAATTACATTTGATGAAGTGACCGTTTCGGATAGTATTGGTGGTATATATTGGATTTCAGAATTAGATACAGGTCAAGTAAAAGTTTTTCCAGGTTATATGGAAGAGCCTCATAATTTAGTTGCAGTATCTGGCTTAGATGCGGAAGTGCCTTTGAGCTGGAATCCTCCATTAGGTCCAGTTCCACCTACGGTACCATTTACTATCGAGATTTTAACAGATGATTATCCAGTAGAGACCTCTTGGGATTTAGTCCACGTTGATGGCGATAGTGTGGTAGCAAGTATTTTTGCAGGTGAATTAGTTGATACGGAAACGCTATATACTTGGGATTTAAATATTCCTTCAGGAGCGCACGTTTTTACGATATATGATGAGTATGGAGATGGTATATGCTGTGGATATGGGGAAGGGTATTATCGCCTATTATTAAATGGCAATGAGATTGCAAGTGGCGGTGAATTTGAAGCGTCTGAAAGTGTTACATTTAATACTTCTGATGGAAGATTTAATATTATCCAATATAGCTATCTTAATCCACCAACTATCGAAAAAGATTTATTCACTATTGATAATCATGAATTAGAATTATCATTGCCGTTTTTTGTGAGTTCAGGATTAATTGATTTGTCACATCAAGATAAAACAATTGATAATAATAATTTTCAAAGAAGGACCCCTGATGTATCCGGGTATATTTTATATCGCAGTTCTTCTGGCAATCCAGATTTTGAGCTTATTGCGAGTGTTGGTGCAGATGCAAATGAATATACAGATACGGATGTAATGAATGGCGTGACATATTATTATTATGTGACAACTGATTATTCTCCTGCAGGAACGGAGTCAGGCCCAAGCAATATTGCTGATGGGACTCCTGTAGAATGGGTGGAATTATCCATTTCGGATGGAGCTGCTTTATCAGGGTATACTGATACTTTAGAAATATCGATCAATAATGAAGCTGAAATAAGTTTTTTCTATATCGAAATAACTGATGATCCTGATTATATTATTGCGGAAACAGTTCTGCAAACAGATCGTACGCAGAATTATACATTAAGTGTAACTGAAACGAATGGGGTGATGGTTGTTTCAGCATTCCCTAATGGGAGTAATGTTACATTGTCCTCTGGAAGTGACCCAGTATGTAGAGTGATTGTGCGAGGAGCCAGTATGGAACCAGCATATGTAGATCTTGATTTTACTTTTGCAAATATAGAAGATTATAATGGTGTTGAGATGAATTGGACAGGTGATGATGCGGATTTTGAAGTTTCGGTTGAGACGCAAATTCTTGCGATGCCCAATTTGGTTGTAAGTCCCGGTGAAGGATTTGTTATGCCACTCATGATTAGTAATTCTCAACCAGTTTCTGCAATCCAGCTTTCTTTATCTAGCCAACCAAATTATATAACAGGTGTAACAGTAGTTTCATCTGATTATATGGATTTTTCAGATTGGTATTTTGGAGGAAATCAAGATGGAAGTGATTATAATGTAATCATAACGGATTTGACATTAAATAATCCAATTATGCCAGGCATGGGACATATTGCCGATCTTTATTTATATGTAGATGCAAATACACCTTCTGGTAGTTCATATCCTATAGAAGTTGATAAAATAGTAGCGGATGCAAATAGTATTGAAATGTTTACAGAGATGATTCCTTCAAGTGTTTTTGTTGGTACGCCTATGGCACATTTTTCAATTGATACTAGTTTTTCTATGTCTGGATCTGCAACTAGAACCATTCCTGTTCATCTGGATAATATTGTACCAATTTCTGTTTTTGAAATGACTTTAATGGATATGCCTGATGGGCTAATCGTCACTTCAGTCAATGCTGTGGGGCGTTTTTCAGATGTCGGTGGATTATTTTTAGATAATACTGGAGAAGATGAAGATGGTAATTGCTTTATTTTTGGCTATACTATTGGAACGGCTATTCCTTCAGGTTCTGGTCCAATATTTGAATTAACTGTCCAAAGAAAGAATTCTTTTGGAGGACAATTAGGGTTGTTTTTTGGAGATGTTTCAGCTAGAGACGAAAATACTAATGAGGTAACAGTTTGTGGAACAGGTTATGCTCTGTTGAGCGTTGCTTTAGAACTAACAGATACCTTTATTATTCCAAATCAGTATAAGCTATATCAAAATTATCCGAACCCATTTAACCCGTCAACAGTAATTCAGTATGATGTCCCAGAGCTATCACAAATTTCATTAACACTATATGACCTGTCTGGGCGTGAGGTTAATCAGTTAGTTAAAGAGACGCAACAGCCTGGTTTAAAAACTGTGGTATGGGATGGTAAAGATTTTATGGGTAATAGAATGGGTGCTGGCATTTATATATATCAATTAAAATCTGGCAATTATGTTGAATCCAAAAAGATGATATTTGTAAAGTAATTTTAACTTTTTAATCTAATTCTTCAAGGCAGGTAAAACCTGCCTTTTTTGTTTCGTCAAACAATAAACATTTGATTAATTTCACCGACTGAATAAATAAATATAATGCCGCGGTGGTGGAATTGGTAGACACGCCAGATTTAGGATCTGGTGCTCGTAAGGGTGTGAAGGTTCGAGTCCTTTCCGCGGCACGCTATTTTGAAAATTAAATTATATCAATAATAAAGTTTTATAGTTAAAAAAATGCCCGAAGAAAAAAAATCAGTTTTTCAAGTAATCATTCATAGTTTTTTTGTCGTTCCATTTATTATTGCAATTTTTGGTGTATTAATATTCCTAATGGCCCGCGTGCTAACTTCAGAACCTAGAACTGCTCATGATTATTTAGAGGATGTAAAAATTGGGGGATCAACTAAGCGATGGCAAGGGGCATTCGAGCTATCAAAAATTTTAGCGAACCCAAATAGTATTCCAACTGATGATAGGTTTGTAAATGATTTAATATCTACTTATAAATATTCTGAGAATGAAAGAGATAATAGAATACAGATTTATTTAGCCCTTGCGATGGGTAGAACAAGGGACGACAGATATTCAGATATTCTAGAAAGATCCTTAAGCAATGAAGATGAAGAAATTTTAAGTGCTGTAATATTTTCTCTAGGCTTGATTGCTAATCAAAATAGTCTGGAAAAGCTATTGATATTATATAATCATTCTTCTGCTAGGGTTCGGCATCAATTAGTTGTAGCGCTTGGTAATTATAATAATAATCAATCTCATAAAATTTTATATGAATCATTAAATGATGTAGAACCAAATGTTAGATGGGATGCAGCAATATCTTTGGCAAAACAAAAAGATAATAAAGGACGAAGAATAATATTAGACCTTATGGATAGAAAATATTTAGATTCTTTTCCTAATATTGATCCAATGGAACAGATCCAAGCGATGATGATAGCAATTACTGTTAGTAAACAAATATTAGATAATGAAATAAAGGGAAGGTTAATAGAATTGATGGATAATGATATCAATATAAAGATTCGTCAAGCTGCGCGAAATGCATTACAATAATATATAGGATATATAATATGCCAGATGGTAAAAGTACAGTATCGAAACCTCCAGTACCTAAGTCACCTGCGGCTCTTGGTAAAACGACAAAAGATAGTGAAGATATAAATAGAAGATCTTTCTTTTCTTGGCTATCATTTGGTTGGATTGGATTTGTAGCTGCTACAGGTGGATTCTTTACTATGATGTTAAGATTCTTTTTCCCGAACGTTCTTTTTGAGCCAGTCCAAACATTTCTGGCCGGGTATCCAGATGATTATATTATTGGTGAGGTAGACACGAAATGGAAGGATAAATATGGGGTTTGGATTATTCGAAACGATCAAGGCATATATGCATTATCTACTGTATGCACTCACCTTGGATGTACGCCAAATTGGTTAGCATCCGCAAAAAAATTCAAATGCCCTTGTCATGGAAGTGGTTTTAAATCGACAGGAATAAATTTTGAAGGTCCTGCACCAAGGCCGCTTGAAAGATATCGTATTGTGTTAGCGGATGATGGTCAAATTATTGTTGATAAAACAAAAAAATTCCAGCAAGAAAAAGGGCAGTGGGAAGATCCAGAAGCATTATTAAAAGTATAATTAAAAGAAGAAAAAAATGTCAGAAGAAAAACAGAAATCATTATTAGAAAAAGCAGCAGAATCTCAGATTTGGAAATCGATTTTCCGAGGTGGTGGTGTCCCTAGGAATAGACGTCAACGAATGATGTCAGTATTGAATTCAGTATTTCTGCATCTCCATCCTGTTCGTTTACCTAAGCATGCAGTTAAATTGAAATTTACCTGGTGTATGGGAGGATTATCATTTTTCATATTTCTTATTCTTACAATTTCTGGTATTCTATTGATGTTTTATTATCGTCCAACAATAGAATACGCATATACGGATATCATTGATCTGGCTGAACAAGTTCCCTTTGGAATAATGCGAGAACTACATCGATGGGGTGCTCATGCAATGGTAATCACAGTTTGGTTACATATGTTTAGAGTATTTATGACTGGATCCTATAAACCCCCTAGAGAATTCAATTGGGCTGTTGGCGTGATATTACTATTATTGACTTTATTATTGAGCTTTACAGGTTATCTATTGCCTTGGGATCAATTAGCAATCTGGGCTATAACTGTGGGATCAAATATGGCTCGAGCTACTCCATTTCTAGGCTCAGAAGGGCCAGGAGCTTCGCTACTTGCAATCGGTGATATTAACTTTATTACCATGGGAAGTGATGCAAGATTTGCTTTGATTGGAGGCCGTTTTATGGGAGAAGCAGCTTTATTACGGTTTTATGTTTTACACTGTATAGGACTACCATTTATTATTATGATTTTTATGGCTGTTCATTTTTGGAGAGTGAGAAAGGACGGCGGTATTTCCACGCCAGTATAATTATGGGATCCTTTAAAGAAATAGTAAATACAATATCTAATCCAACAATATTATTCACTTCTGTTGTAATTATATTTCCTTTTGTATTCCCGCCATCAGACTGGTTCGAAAAATGGCACCGGAAATTGGGATTGCACCATTTATGGAGTAAGAAGGCAATTATAATAGCTATGATTGGTATGATTGCTTTTTTTATTTATGGATTAGGCGATTATAACTTTCAGAAAATTGTCTTAAAGCCTGATAATGTTCCTATATCAGGATTAATTTTTCTTGTCGTTTTTTTTACTTGGTTATCTATGTATCAGGCTTATAAGAATGATGAGCGGTTAGAAGCCGGTCAGAAGCCTGATGAATTTTATGAAGCTCCAAACGACAAAGTTTTAGTCTGGCCAGATTTAGTGTATGTTGAACTTATTTCATTAATTATAATGTCGGCTTTCTTATTAGTATGGTCCATTGGGCTTCCCGCACCAATTGAAGAACCTGCTAATCCAACAGAATCTCCAAACCCTGCAAAAGCACCTTGGTATTTTTTAGGACTTCAGGAGATGTTAGTGTATTTCGATCCATGGATGGCTGGCGTGGTCTTACCTAGCCTGATAATTGTTGGTTTGATGGCAATGCCCTTTATAGATCGAAATCCTGAGAATTCAGGATTCTATAGTTTTAAGCGTCGGCGACTTGCTATTTCATTATTTATGTTTGGTTGGCTTGTTTTGTGGGTAATGTTAATTATTGTTGGGACTGTATTAAGAGGGCCGAACTGGAATTTTTTTGGTCCATTTGAATATTGGGATATACATAAGTTGGAGGCGCTAACCAATATAAATCTATCAGAGATAGTTTACATTAAATGGTTAAATACAGGATTACCTGAAAGCATCCTAATACGCGAAATTTGGGGAATATTAATTATTATGGGCTATTTTCTTATTCTCCCACCGTTATTAGCTAAAACGGCACTTAAGGATATGTATGGAAGGTTAGGGGTAGTGCGCTATTCAGTTTTTATTGTATTAATAATAACCGCTCTTACTTTACCAATTAAGATGTATCTGCGTTGGATTATTAATTTGAAATATATTATTTCAATTCCTGAATATTTTTTCAACTTTTGATTATTTAACATATGTCAGAAAGTCAGGAAAGACACTATAATATTCTAAAGTTGAATCGGTTATTTGCGATTTCAACCTTCATTTTTACAGCAGTTTGGCTATTGGTGTTTGTTGATGATTATCAACGTCCTTGGAAAACATACCAGAAAGAATTTAGAAAATTGGAAATTGAGAAGGTTAGGTCTGATCTCAATGATCTATCAGTACAATTAGAAAATAATCCAGATTATAATAGGCTTACAGAAAAATTATTGTCTGCTGAAAAAAGATTAGATAGCCGTAGAGATGAATTAGATAAAATTAATGTTGAATTAGAGACATTGAACACAGAACTATATAGAAATAACCAGCTGTATCAATTTTCAAAAGAAGTCAATTTGGTCATGATAAAAGTTCAGATTTGAAAAAAAAATATTTTGCTCTTAATGATATTGTAAATAAATATTTTTTGATTAGAGAGAAATCGGAAATAAGAATTGATAAAAAGAAAAAAGTACAACAAGAAATAACAAAAGTAATTGGTCGTATGAAAGGTTCACTAATATCAATGACTCGTGAAAAGAATTTGGTGGAACGAAAATTATCTAAAGTAGATCCTGAAGCAATGTCATTTGCAAATAAGGTTGGTAATGTGGTTAGGGATTTACCTGTTCTTGATTTCATTGACCCATATTATGAGGTAAAGCAGGTAGTAATTAATGATTTAGAAGAAGATCTTGTTTATATGGGTATGCCAAAAGTAGATCGTTGTGTGACTTGCCATCTAGGAATAGATAAGAAAGGCTTCGAAGATGTGCCGCAACCATATACTACTCATCCCAAGCTTGATTTAATGGTAGGGCCAAGTTCATCTCATCCAATAAGTGAATTTGGATGTACATCATGCCATGCAGGTCGTGGTAGAGGAACTGGATTTAATTCGTCTTCTCATAGTCCCAATGATGAAACGACAGCCCATAGATGGGAAGAAGAACACGGTTGGGAGCCTATGCATCATTGGGAAAATCCTATGTTTCCAAAGAGATATACAGAAGCAGGTTGTTTTAAATGTCATAGTGGTAATATGCCTCTAAAAGAGGCAGAAACTTTAAGTCTTGGTTTATCAGTTTTTGAAAAATCCGGTTGTTATGCTTGTCATAATGTTACACGTTGGAATGATGCGCCTAAACCGGGCCCTAGTCTTTATAAATTAGCATCAAAAACAAGTAAAGATTGGACATATAAATGGATTATGGACCCCAGTTCATTTCGTCATAACACCTGGATGCCTCACTTCTTTAAGAAAGGAAATAATAGTTCTCCTGATGATATTAAAAAAACCGAACAAGAAGTACTGGCTATGACTGAATACTTGTTTAGTAAATCAGAATCCTATGAAATAACTAGTGTTAATAATTCAGGAGACTATGATCGTGGCCGACTTCTTGTGAACTCATTAGGATGTAAAGGTTGCCACCAGATTCAACCTAATCCTGATCCTGATTATGATCCAACAATTCAAGCTTTACGTACTGAGCAAGGGCCAAACCTGATTAGTTTGGGATCTAAGGTTAATGAAGATTGGTTAGTAAGCTGGTTAAAGAATCCTTATAGTTATCATGAAGAAACCAAAATGCCGGATTTGCGAGTATCTGATCAGGAGGCAATGGATATAGCAACATATTTATTGGCGGATAAAAATAATGCTTTTGATAGTATGAATACTGCTCAAGTAAATGATGACGCATTAAATGAAATCTCTGCTGATTTCCTTTCTCAATTATTGAGAAAATCACAAGTGAATGAGAAAATATCTAATATGACTACCAAAGAGAAATTGATTTATTCTGGTGAAAAGCTTATTGGTTATTATGGATGCTATTCTTGTCACAATATTGCAGGTTTTGAAGATCGAAAACCAATTGGAATTGCATTAAATATCGAAGGAAGTAAATTGATTTCAAAGTTTGATTTTGGTTTTTGGCATGATGAAATACCACATACAAAGTGGGATTGGCTTTATAATAAAATTAATAAGCCGGAAATATTTGATCTTATTCCTAACGAAGAAGGATCAGTTACTGTAAAGGAATTAAATCCTCTTGAAAAGTCTCGTATGCCACATTTTGGTTTAACAGATAAGGAAATAAATGGCTTGGTAACATTAATTATGGGTCTTGTTAAAGATGAGATACCTGCATCTAAGCTTCCAGAAAAGACCCCAGAATATTTAGCTGAAACTCACGGTGAAAGGTTTGTCCATACCAATAATTGTCTTGGTTGTCATAAAATAGATGAAGATGGTGGGGCTATTTGGGCTTCAACAGCTGTTTGGCTCGAAGAGATAGCAGGACCAGAAAATTCTGAAGATATAAGTCTTGTTCAGAGTTTCAGTCCTCCACTTTTAAATACTCAAGGTAAAAAAGTACAACCAGATTGGTTGTTAAATTGGTTTCAAAATATATCTATGATACGACCTCATTTGCAGGTGCGAATGCCTAGTTACGATTTTACCCATGAAGAATGGAACAGTGTAATATCATATTTTCAATCGAAAGATGGCTTGTCATTGAAATATGAAAATCCCCATAATTTTTCAAAAGCTACGAATTCATATAAGGCAGGAGAGAAGATTCAGGAAGAAGGAGCTTGTATAAACTGTCATTTTTATGGAGAAATGAAACCACGTCAGGATGCTCTTACTTGGGCTCCAAATCTAGTTCTAACAAAAAAAAGACTTCGACCAGAATGGTTAATCGATTGGTTTAATAACCCTCAGACTGTTATGCCAGGTACTAAAATGCCTTCTCCTTATATACCAGTTGATGAACCAGTTTCTGATGTGAAAGAATATTGGGGCAATGAAGTTGCATCATTTGTTGGGGATACTACCGGCATGCTATACGGTCTTATTGATTGGATGTGGGGTTTAGAAGGAAAAGAAGATATTTCATCTATAGTAAAGGAACATCTTGATAATGAAGGATATGGATTTATTTCGGATGATGAAGATGATGAATGGTAAATCAATTATTTCCTATTATATACAAGAATTTAGGATGAACATATCCCATTATATTATTAAATTGCATTGTAATTAATTCGGAGTTAATTATGATTTCCCTTTATAAATTAGATGATTAATTGATATAAATTGATACGGAGGAGAAAATGAAAATTAAACTTATAGGAACGTTAATTGTTTTTGTTTTGGTAAACTTTGGTTATTCTGGCGATGTTGAAGGAAAAATTACATTTGATGGGAAAGCACCAAAAATGAAGCCCTTAAGAATGGATGCAGATCCAGTATGTGTTGCTAATAGTGATATTAAACCAAGAAAAGAATGGTTAGTGCTTGATGAAAATTACGGTGTAAAAAATGTATTGGTTTTTATAAAGGAAAGTAAATCTGGATCATTTGCAGACAATTATGATTCTCCGAAAGAAGTAGCAATTCTCGATCAAAATGGATGTGTTTATGTTCCTCATGTTTTGGGTGTAATGGTAGGGCAGCAGCTTGATATATTAAATAGCGATGGTACTTTGCATAATATCCATGCATTGCCTAAGGTAAACAAAGAATTTAATAAAGCTATGCCTAGATCAAAAAAACAAATGTCTGTAACATTTGATAAAGTAGAAGCTCCATTTAAAGTTAAATGTGATGTTCATCCTTGGATGGGAGCATTTGTAGGTGTTTTTGAGCATCCTTATTTTGCAGTTACTGATGATAGTGGATCTTACACTATTTCTGGTTTGGCTCCCGGGAAATATGTTGTTGAAGCGTGGCATGAAAAGCTTGGATCTAAAACAGCTGATTTAACTGTTGATGATAGTGGAGCTACGCAAAACTTCACTTTCACTAAACCAAAAAAGAAGTAATTTAAGGAATTAAATGAACGCACATTCTCACCGCGAAGAATCTTTTTTCCGAAAATACATATGGTCTACAGATCATAAAATTATCGGTTTACAATATGGTTTAACCGCACTGCTTTTTCTATCCGTTGGATTCTTTTTAATGATGGTAATGCGTTGGCAGTTGGCTTATCCTGAAACACCTATTCCTTTTGTAGGATCGTTTTTTGGCGAAGATGGTATTTTGCTTCCAGAAATCTATAATTCGTTGGGAGCAATGCATGGGACGATTATGATATTCCTTGGTGTTGTTCCTTTAGCGGTTGGTGCATTTGGTAATTACTTAGTTCCATTACAAATTGGTGCTCCTGACATGGCCTTTCCTAAACTTAATGCTGCCAGTTATTGGAGTTATTTTATTGGTGGAGTTATTATGATGGGTAGTTTTTTCTCTGAGGAAGGAGCTGCTAGATCAGGTTGGACATCGTACCCTCCTTTGGCAGATATTGAGGTGGGACAAACTATCTGGCTTATTGGAATGGTATTTTTGATCACATCTAGCTTATTAGGATCTATGAATATTATTACTACAATAGTCCAATTACGTGCCCCTGGGTTAACATGGAGAAGATTACCTTTCTTTGTCTGGACACAACTAGTCACATCTTTTCTTTTAGTATTAGCATTTCCTCCATTGGAAGCGGCTGCAGTACTTCAACTTATGGACAGAGTGGCTGGTACGAGTTTCTTTTTACCTAGTGGTTTAGTTATATCAGGAGAGGCTTTAGCTGTTAGTGGAGGAGGAAGCCCTTTACTTTGGCAACATTTATTTTGGTTTTTGGCCCACCCTGAAGTGTATGTATTAATTTTGCCAGCTATGGGTATTGTATCGGAGGTTATTGCTAATAATACAAGAAAACCATTGTGGGGTTATAATTCATTAGTTTTCTCTGTAATATTTCTTGGCTTTATGTCTTTTGTAGTATGGGCACATCATATGTTTTTAACTGGAATGGGCACTGCTATGAGCTCTTTTTTCCAGATTACTACCATGATAATTTCTATCCCTTCAGTTATAATTTTATCAGCATTGTTTATCTCTCTTTGGGGCGCCTCGATTCGATTTAATACTCCTATGTTATTTGCATTAGCATTTTTACCAATGTTTGGTATAGGAGGTTTAACAGGATTGCCATTAGGTATTGCGGCATCGGATATATATCTTCATGATACATACTATGTTATTGGGCATTTTCATTATGTGGTTGCACCTGGTACTATCTTTGCTCTTTTTGCAGGTATTTATTATTGGTATCCAAAAATTACGGGTAGGAGGATGAATGAACGTCTTGGTCAATTACATTTTTGGCCATCACTTTTATTTATGAATGGAGTTTTTATGCCTATGTTTATTCAAGGATTGGCCGGTGTATCGCGTCGACTTTGGGATGGTGGTTTGGAATATGCTCATGCTGCTGGAGTGTTGCAATGGAATGAATTTATGTCTATATCTGCTTGGTTGCTTGGAATATCACAAATTCCTTTTATTATTAATATTTTTTTTAGCCTTAAACGAGGGGAAAAAGTAGATCGCAATCCATGGGAGGCTACCACTTTAGAGTGGGTTGCTCCTTCACCTCCTTTACCACATATAAACTTTGAAACTCTTCCTGAAGTTCATAGGGAAGCATATGAATATAGTGTTCCTGGACGTAATAGAGACTTCACTCCGCAAACCGAGCCTAAAAAAGGGTAAGAATTATGGAAATTCCTTATATAGTTGATGAAAGACCTGATACCGGGATATATAATGCTAAATTAGGTATTTGGTTATTCTTAGCATCTGAAGTTATGTTATTTGGTGGTTTGTTTTCTTCGTATGTTTTTTTACGATTAGGTGCTCCTGTTGGAGCATTTCATGAATGGGGACAGGAATTAAATATTCCACTAGCAACTCTGAATACATTGATATTGATTTCTTCTAGTATGACAATGGTAATGTCATGGGTTTCATTAAAGATGAACGATTTTAAAAAGTTTAAATTATACATGGCTCTTACTTTGCTTTGTGCTTTATGTTTTTTAGTAATAAAATATTTAGAATATAGTGCAAAGATTCACCATCATATCTATCCAAGTACGAATACATTCTATGCAATATATTTTACTCTTACAGGTCTTCATGGTCTTCATATAATCGGTGGAATGGTCGTTCTTTTTTATCTTTGGGTTCCAGGTAGTAATATGTGGAAAATAAAACCCGAACAATTTACAAATAGAATAGAAATAGTAGGTCTATACTGGCACTTTGTTGACTTAGTATGGATATTTCTTTTTCCAATTTTATACTTGCTTTAGGAGGAATGTGTTTATGAGTAGTGGAGATGATGTAGATATTCAAAGCCATATAAAAGTCTATATGATGGTTTTTGCTTCATTAGCAGTATTAACTATTGTTACTGTTTCCGCATCTTACCTTGATTTGACATCTGGAGAGGCAATATTCTTGGCTCTTGTTATTGCATCAATAAAAGGGTCTTTAGTTGCTTGTTTTTTTATGCATCTTATTTCGGAAAAAGCATTAATTACCTGGGTTTTAATGCTTACAGCAGGCTTCTTCTTTATTCTAATGTTTCTTCCTATGGCTTCATTTATAGATCAGGCGCAAATAGGATGATATCACTTAAGACATTTCATATATTTTTTATTATTATATCAATAGTTTTATTTACATGCTATGGAATATATGAAATGAATAATCCTTCATTTAATGGTACTCTTTCTTTTTTCCCTGCTGTTCTTTCATTCATTCTTGCAGTCGGATTAATTTTTTATTGTAAAAATGTGTTACAGAAATTCAAGACATTATGATTAAATATTGTAATAGAATTATTATCGGTGTTTTTATGATTATGAATAATTATTTACTAGCCTGCGCAACATGTTATGGGGCTCCAGATGATCCTGCTTCTAAGAGTCTAAATTATGCCATTATTGTACTTTTAGCATTTATTGGTAGTGTGTTATTGGGGTTAATTCTTTCTATATTTTCAATAAGAAATAAGACTAAGGCGATTATTTCTGATTAACAAATTTTATGGAGAAATTTTATAAATGATTGATATTCTACGAGACCTTGGATTACCAATAAGTATATCATCAAATGGTCCAGTGATTGATGAAACAATCGCTCTAATGCACTGGCTTATGTTATTCTTATTTATTGGTTGGGGAACATTCTTCATTGTTTCTTTGGTAAAATTTAGAAAATCAAAAAGTCCGCAAGCAGATTATATAGGTGTTAAGTCTCATATATCTACAGTTTTCGAAGTTGCTGTTGCCCTAATAGAAATTGTTTTACTAATTGGTTTTTCATTTCCAATCTGGGCAAGTAGGGTAAATGATGTTCCAACCTCTAATGAAGGTATCATTCATGTTCGAGTTGTTGCTCAACAATATGTCTGGAATATTCATTATCCAGGACCAGATGGAATTTTTGGAAGTACACAATCTGAACTTGTAGATGAAGTTAGTAATCCTGTAGGATTAGATCGATCTAGCTTTGGTGCTTCCGATGATTTTATTACAATCAATCAATTACATATTCCTGTGAACAAAAAAGTTCGGATAGATTTAAGTACTAAAGATGTGATACATAGTTTTAAACTTCCAGAATTAAGAGTTGGTCAAGATGCTATACCAGGAATGAGCATACCATTGCATTTTGAAGCTACAATGACATCTAATCAGTTCTTGAAAAAGATGGTTGGTACACCAAGAGAAGGTAAAGGGTTAGAAATATCCTGCGCACAGTTATGCGGACTTGGCCATTATCGGATGAGAGGATACTTAACAGTTGATACTGAAGAAGAATATAATGATTGGTTAAGTCTGCAGGCTGAATATTTGCTAGAAGATAATGAAGAAGATGAATGGGGTGACGAGGAAGACTGGTAAATAATACTTATATAGCCCTTTAGCTAATTTATTTATTATTATACCTTTGTAAATCATTTAATGTCTTTAGTGGATGTAAGCTCAATTTCATTTCATATCATTGCTAAAGTACTATCAAAAATACTAGTCTTTTCAATTCTTGTATTGATCTTTGCTGGAGCTTTAGTTAAAAGTCACGAAGTTGGTTTATCGGTCCCTGATTGGCCGACAACTTATGGATATCAAATGTTCAAATTCCCTTTTTCAGATATGGTTGGAGGAATATTTTATGAACATGGACATAGAATGATTGCAACTGTTGTTGGCTTTATGACTTTAGCCCTATCCGTCATAGTATATTTGAGTAATAATGATCTTTGGTTAAAGAAATTAACCTTTCTAGCTTTAGGACTTGTGATTCTACAAGGATTATTTGGTGGATTAACTGTTCTATTATATTTACCTGCGTATATATCTGTTATACATGCAATTCTTGCGCAAACTTTTTTTGTCTTAATAATATTTATTTCTTTCAGTTTATCAATAAAAGATAAAGAAAATTTGCAAAATCCATCCGATGTCTCTGATTTAAAACTACCCGCTTATTTTGTTTCCATAACTATTTATATACAATTAATCATTGGTGCAATAATGCGTCATACAGAATCAGGATTAGCTATACCTGATTTTCCACTATCTGGAGGATATATTATTCCATTATTTAATCAAACAATGATTAATTCAATAAAATCAATGCATTTTGACGCTGGACTACAGTTTGTCGAATTATCTCAAATTATTATTCATTTTTCCCATCGTATTGGAGCTTTTATTGTCGCTTTATCAATTGGCTATTTATTTTTGAAATTGATTCAACTAAAATTAAAGTTTTCAATTATTCATAAATTAATATTATCAATTGTTATTTTATTAATTATTCAAATCTTTTTAGGTGCAATGACAATATGGACAGTAAAGAATCCTTTAATTACAAGTATTCATGTATTAAATGGTGCTATTATTTTAGGTGCTAGTTTATTGATAATTTTACAAGTGCGACCATTAAATCAAATAAAGTAGATTATAAGTAATGAAAAAAACGTTGAATAAATATTTAGTTATAACTAATTCATATATTGATTTAATGAAGCCAAATATTTTGATCATGGTCTTAATTACTACGATATTAGGATACTTTTTAGGTGCTGACGGCAAGATATTATGGAATAATCTAACATGGATGTTAATTGGGACTACTTTTTCAGCTGGTGGTTCAGGTGTCTTAAATCAATACCTTGAACGTGATCAAGATAAGATTATGAATCGCACATGTAATAGGCCTATTCCCTCAGGAATAATTTCTCCTCAAAATGCACTTATATTTGGGATAATAATAGTTATAGTTGGAACAATAATTTTAGTAGTAAAAACAAATCTTCTTACTGGATTTTTATCATTATTAACAGCATTTATGTATGTCTTAATATATACACCAATGAAAAGAGTTACTTGGCTAAATACATCTCTGGGATCAATACCAGGGGCCTTACCCCCTATTGGTGGGTGGGCAGCTGCAACTAATAGTATTGATTCAGGAGCTTGGATTCTTTTTGCTATACTATACTTATGGCAACATCCTCATTTTTTTGCAATTGCTTGGATGTGTAAAGATGATTATGAAAAAGCTGGATTTAAAATGTTGCCGGTAATTGAACCTGATGGCAATCGGACAATACGTCAAATATTATGGCATTTAAGTTTGTTATTTCCTATTTCGTTGCTTCCAGTCCTAATAGGAATGAATGGAAATATATATTTATATGGAGTATTGATTATCACTTTATATTATTTTTTATCTGCTATTCCAATGTTGTATAAAAAGTCTTATAAAAATGCTTCTCGAATATTGAAAGCATCTGTTTTATACTTACCAGCTTTGATGATAATCATTATTATAGATAAAGGAATGTGATAATGACTTTTAAACCATGGGTATACTTATCAACTTTATTAATTGTAATTATATTAATTATAATTTTACAGCCAGATGAAAAAGTGAAAGAACTTCCTGTTATTGGTCAAATACCTGCATTCAACTTAATTGATCAGGATGGAAAACAATTTACTCTAGATGATTTAAAAGGTAATGTATGGTTAGCAGACTTCATTTTTACAACTTGCGCTGGTCCTTGTCCTATTATGACAGAGCGTATGAGTGCAGTTCAACATGATTTAATTGGAATAGATAAATTGCAATTTGTATCATTTACTGTTAATCCTGATTATGATACACCTGAAGTATTAAAAAAGTATGCAAAACGATTTGATGCAGATATTAATACTTGGTCTTTTGTTACAGGAAAGTATGAGCAAATTCAAGACTTAATTGCAAATGGATTTAAAATGGGAGATGAAGAGGAAATAGTTTTTCATAGTACACGCTTCGCATTGGTTGATCATGAAGGTAATCTGAGAGGATATTATTCTGCTACAGAGCCTAAAGATCATGAGGATCTCACTCGGGATATTCATTCCTTAATAAAGGGAATAAAATAATTTGTTATCTACTAGAAGTGATAATTTCTGGCTTCGTATTATCTATATTATATCTGTTCTTGTATCTGCATCAGTTGCTTTTTTAATACTGGGTCCTAGACCGGATGGGATAGAAGGGACATTAGATGTAACAACCCTTCCTAAACTCAATGCAATCTTAAATGGTTTGACTGGAATATTCTTATTAGTTGGATATGTATTAATTATCAATAAAAAGAGGCAAGCGCATAAAAACGCTATGTTGCTCTCTTTTGCCAGCTCTACTGCTTTTTTGATTAGTTATATTATTTATCATTGGTTTAAAAGTGGTCCAAAGGAATATCTTGGAGATCTACATATTTTCTATTATTTCATTTTAATTTCTCATATTGTACTTGCAGCAATTATTATTCCACTTGCACTACTAACAATGTATCATGGATGGAATGATCATATTGGAAAACACAGGAAGATTGCAAAAATAACTTTACCATTATGGTTATATGTATCTGTTACAGGTGTCATTATATATTATATGTTATACTGGTAAGTCTATCTGTTCAGTCTCTACTATATTTTTGACTAAACCACCAAAATTACGATCAATTTTAAAACCATGTTTATAGAAGAAATCTTCTTGAAAAAAACCAGCTATAACAAATTGAATTCCTTTGTTTCTTAAACGGCTAAATAATTCATCCATTAAGCGGTTACTCAAATCCTTTTTTCTATATTTTGATCTAATTACAATCCACTCAAAATGGGCAATAGTATCTTTTTTAGATTGTTTCCAATATACCCCTCCAACTAGTCTATCTTTCATATCAAAAATCAATAGAAATTCATGATCACCTTGGAAAATAGGTTCAAGATTTGATTTTATAAGGATTGAATGGAAACGTGCAATTTCCTTAGGGTGGAAGGGGGGTCGTATTCTATACCCATTTCCATCATTGTCTTCGCAAAGCATTACAAGATCAATTCGGCTATTATCACCTTCGTTCATTGTTACTAGTTCTATATAGTCTGCAGCTGCTAAATGCTTAAAAACTAAATGTGTTAGAAAAAACTTTTCTTCATCTGATACTTCAATATTTTCATGTATATGATGTAGCCTATTTTGAAGATCATCTTCAGTTACTTTTTGTGACCGCAATTCTTTAATTAGGTCTCCTAATAATTTCTTTAGATTCTCATTTGAATCTTTTAAACAAGTCATCAAGAAAAAACGTACTCTTGTTTCAGGGTATTCCGTTAATAGTTCCCCAAGCTTATAATCTTGATATAATTCTTGTAAAATAGTTGTTCTTGCCCTCAAGGTAGCATTATGATTTAGGTCAAGCCATCGTTCGTATCTTAAAGCAGCAAAAACCATCCTTTTTGTTAAAACTCCTTCTTTTTCAATTTCAATGAGAAAATCATCAATTCTTTTATCAGTCAGTCCATATTTTTTAGCTATTCTTTTCTTATCTGTATTATTATTTATTTCATCTTTGAATTGTTTTATCAATGGGATTCCATATTTAACTTTTGTTTCTTGCATAATCACGGAGAATATTAATTCCCAGTCTGCCATGCGTTTTAAACCAATATATTCATTTTCTGTATCATCTATAAAATTTTTATATATACTAAATAAAAGATTAGATACTTCCGATGTTTCTTCCCTATTTGTTATAGAAATTATCCTTGTTCCAGAAGCATAATCATGTTCAGGTATGATCAAATTCTTTGGAGAGGGATCCCCAATCTGCACTTTTTTATCTGAGCGCCACCAAAAATTAATATATGCTGCAGTCCCACTCCAAATAAAGTGGAGCCAACGCATTTGCCATCGATCGGGAGCAGAATTTTCTTCAATTTCATTTCTGTTTCTTTCAAGATATTGCGATAGAGTTTCACCGGGAATATATTCTTCTGTATACAGATTGTATTCTGGCCAATAACCTCCAAACTCTTCAACAAACTTTTGACCATGAATAGATGTACCCATAATTATTAACCATTTAATTTCTTCTTCAATAAATTCTTTTTCGTGAGTTTCATTAATATTGATTGCAAAATTATAGGAATCATCATTCTTTGTTTGAACTAGTATTCGCAATACAGTTTTACCATGACGTTTTCCTAAAAATGTTACCCAAATCCCTTCGGGATTAATATCATTCAGCTCTATTAACCTATGGTCATAAAAAAGAAAAATTGTTTCTTTAATTAAAGCTGTATTTGTTATTGCATTAAGTAACGCTTCTTGTAAGGTTGGTTCAATAAGCTCATCGAATGTAATTACATCTTTCCAATTGTATTCTGAGTTATCATTTCTGTTTATTGCTAATTTTCTATTAGGTCCAATCCATGATCTGAACCCATTAATAAGTTTATAGTGTTCTTTTTGAGCAAGTGATAATGTCCTTTTTGGACATTCTACTATTTGCCACCAATATAATTCTGATCGTGCCCAAAGATATTTTGCAGGATGGTTAATGCCATAATCTGCTACAATGGGTAATAAAATCTGTATAAATGCAAATTGAACTTTCTCTATAGATTTGAGATCTTTTCTAAATTGACCAAGTTGTGATAAGACAGCTTTAAAATGTTCATTTCTTAATAAATTTACATTTATTGAAAATTCATCCTTTGATTTTTCATCATTATACTGTTTGAATGTATCAAAAAGTAATTCATAAAATAATTCTCCAGATAATTCAGGTAGTATAGTTTCAATTGCCCTTAGCCGAATAGAAATATTATCATGTTGCCGAAATGATAAGAGAATATTAAACGCAATCTTTTTTAGTTGTTCTTGATTAGATCGTAATAATCTATTATATGCTATAAAACCATTAAGATCTCCATTATATAATTTCTCTGTAGATTTGTGCAGTTCATATAGATCAATAGCACTTTCAAAATCATCTATATTTATTGCAAATTCTGATGATTTATTATTTAATGGAAATAGTAGTTTAATAGAATCATTCTGCTCAAATCCGGTGATGCGGAATACGCTTTTACCGATAAAATCTGTGAAACTATTATTTCCCAACCATAGTTCTGGACAAATTAATATATTTTGTAAATCAATAATATTATCAATTGTATTATACGTAAAATCTCCAATAATTAAGCTATCATCATTCCATTGAATCTTAATATTTTTTGCATTATTTCTTACTGATAGAACAGAACCATCCCAATATATATCATTTTTACTTATACCTTTCTCACGTAGAAGCCAGTTAGGTATATAAATTTGATATTTATTATATGATAAAGTGACATAATTCTTTTGATACATTGGAGATATAATTGTATCAAAGTTTTTTATTATAATTTTTCTCTTAAATGTACCTTTTTGTGTTAATTCTTCATCTTTTATAAAGGTACGTTTTATAATCGCAAAATTGATCACACGTTCATATGGAGCAAGGAAACTATTAACTGATTGGACTAATGAACTATAATAGTCTCGAATAGATGAAATATTTTCCTTTGAGAATTCTATTGGCAGTGTATCATAGTCAGGATAAATAAGTAGAGTATTAAATTCTAAACCATCACCAACTAAAAAAGCACAACTAATTCCATCAAAATCTTGAAACATATTTTCTATCTTTTGAGGTGAAATTGTTTGCCCTCTAGTATTTTTATAAATTTCTTTTTTACGATCAATAATATATAAATGACCATTTTTTTCTTTGAAGATGTCACCAGTATGAAACCATCCATTAACTAGTGTCGAATTATTTGTTTTACTAAAATAGTATGATGATACATATGCTCCTCTAATAAGTAGTTCACCATCTTCAGCTAATTTCGTATTAATACCAGGCAGCGACTTTCCAACTGAATCAGGTTGATAATCATTCGGGGGTGTCATTGTAATTCCTCCAGTTGCCTCAGTCATCCCATATCCACTAATTAGATTAATTTTATTTTCTTGAAAAAAATGAAACACATCTGGATCTAAATAACCAGCAGCTGATAATCCAAATTTTAAATTTCCACCAGTTATTAATGATACGGCATTGCTTATTTCATCATTATCATACTCATCCATTGGATTAATTGAATTAGCATGCTCCATTAACTGGATCCACCTCTTTGGAACGCTAATAAAGATTGATGGTTTAGATATCTGAAAATCCTTTAATAAAGATTTGAAATATGGTGATTCTGCAAAAGTATAGGTTGCACCCCAAAAAATAGAACCTAGTAGTTCAAAGTATCTTCCAAATGTATGATACAAAGGGAGAAAGCATAAGAATACATCATCACTTGAAAAGGAGGGAAGAGCTAAAGCTCTTGCAAATCTTTTTGATATAATATTTTCCTGTGAAAAAACAATACCTTTTGGATTATCAGTTGTACCAGAGGTATACATAACTGTAGAGATATCTTGCATATCGCAGTCGTTTATTCTTTTTAAAACATTAATTTCATCAAATTCAACTGATTTTGAGATAAAACTTTCCCATTGCTCAGCATGAATAATTGCATCTGAATGATCATCTAAATGATAAATAACTAATGAACCTTGATCAACTTTAGAATCTCGGAATATTCCTTGAACTGAAGTACCTCCAATAAAAAGGTGTGTGATTTCAGAATTATTTATAATGAACTCTAAATGTTCAGCTGTGGTTGTGACAGGTATTGGTACTATTGGGAAATGAAATGATAGACAAGAAAGATCAATTAAGCCACCTCTGAGTGAATTCTCAGTAAATACCCCTATAACCATATTGTTATTATATTTTATTTCTATGTTTGATAGAGCCTGAGCAATTTGTATAACTCTATGCCATATTTCTTTATAGGAAAAACTCTCAATAGTATTTCCATTAATTACTTTAAAACATTCTTTTTTATCATAATATCGTGCCCGCTGATTAATCAAATGGCCTACAGTTAGTTTTGATTTAATAATTAGTTTGTGAATTATTTCAAACCATTCATCAATTTTATTTGAATTACAAATTTCATTATTAATAATGGGCAGATGACCTAATTCTAAAAAATCATGTATTGATTTTTGTTTTGCATCTGATTCAAATAAATCTGATGCTTTTCCCAATAGCTCTTCAGCGTTCGGCTGGTGACCAAAGATTTTTTCAATATAAATTAGATGTTCTGATAATGGTTGATTCATCTATATGAGTTTAATATTATTTTGAAATCAAAAAAAAAGCCTTCTTAAAGAAGGCCTCCTTTTTGAATATTCTTAATTAAAGTCCGATTGTAAAAGTTAATCTAGTAACCTCTCCTAATATTCCCATATCGGAAACCGAATAATCAAGAGTAAAATTATAAGGTATAAATGGAAACATTATTGATGATAAACCAAACCCAAAAGCTGTTTTATTTATATAACCATGAGAGTTATCTTTATCAAGCTTATCTGTCAAATCATTAGAATCCATACTATCATCGTTTGAATCACTAAACTGAATGAATTTATTTTCTAATCCCATCCGAAAGTAAAGCCCACCAAGAACTTTAATTTCTAGGCCACCAGCATAATATGGATTGTAATCCCTAGGGTCATAATAGTCAACACTCACTGAAGCTTCAACAGTTTCATTCTTTATAAAAGAAGTTGGGCCAATAGGAGTAAAAGCAACACCAACTCGAAAGGACATAGGTAAGGGCCATTCTTCTGTTTGAAGCTGTGCGATTACATCGGGATTGGCATTTTGGTCTTCATATGGATCTGTATCTACTTTCAGATCAGTTCCTTCCAATTTCATCTTAGTACCAAAGTTTGTTATAGCCATTCCTAGAGTTAATCCAGAAAAATCTGTATGATATTGAGAACCCACATCCAATCCAAATGCAGTTGCATTGGAAAAGGAGATAGTCTCTCTTACAATCTTTCCATGTAGACCAATGGAAAATCGATCAGAGATTTTTCTACCAAATCCAAGACCGAGGGCAATATCTGATGCGCGAAAAACAACTTTACTATCTTGTTCAAATTCTGTTGTTTTTTTCATTTCACCCATATCTAGATTATTCAAACTAATTCCTAAATTACCAAGCGAACCTACAGGAATAACTAATCCAAAATAACTGTGCTTCATATCTGCAATCCAATTGTATTGGGAAAGCAAAACCTGTATATCTTTAGCATGTGCTATTCCCGCAGGGTTCCAATGCAAGGCAGAGGGATCTTGGACATTTGCAGTAAATGCTCCACCAAGAGCCATTCCTCGACTTCCTATACCTATTTTTAGAAAGTTAGCTGCAGATGTACCAGAATTATCAAATTGTGCTAAAATACAACAGTTTATAGCAATAAAAGTTATGATTATGTTTTTCTTCATTTTATCACCGCAAGTTTACCAGTGAATTCTTGATCATTTGAGATTACATGAAAGATATATACCCCAAAAGAAACTTCCTGGTTATTATAGGTTCGTAAGTCCCAAGCTTCAATACTAGGCCCCCTATATCCAGGACTGTTCACATCATGTTTAATTACCTGCACTAATTCACCAGCCGTATTGAGAATTCTTATCAAACAATTTTCAGGAAGACCTATAAATTGCACTTCTCTAATAAATGCTATATGTTCGTATACAGATGTAGCATTATATGGATTTGGAACTACCAGTATTTCATCGAGATCACCCTTACTTATTGTATAATCATCAGCAGTTGTTTCTATGGTATAGGTATCTCTACCAGCTAATAATGGATTACGGAAATATACTTTCAATTCATCACCATCTTTGAAACGAGAATAGTTCTTATTGAATTGTAGCATCCAACCAATGTTGGTATTACTATACCAATCTGTTAGTCCTACACCAGTATAATCTTGATATAAAGGCATAACAAAGAAGTTCTTAGTGAACTTATAATGCCCAGGATTTTCGGCGTCTTCCTCATATATTGGTTTTGACCCTGCTGCCATATAAATAACTGCATCAATTTGTTTATTATCTTCAGTAGACCAAACTTCAAATGGGATTTCAACAGTTTCTATAGTAGTAAGCTGTGAATTGAAGTATGTGGCAACTGATCCACCGGATGTAAAACGAAATTCAATATCTTTCTGTAACAAGTCTGCTTCTGGTCTTTCAGATGGTTTCGGATCAAGAGGTGTAGTTTCTACAAAACCAGCCCATGTGCCATCATTTGAATTTGGATTAATCCCTCCAAATGATAATGAAGTTGAAGTATCTTGATTTACAGTTTGTTTTACGGAATCATAGGTAGATATATTCCATGAGGCAGTTGTAAACATAGGTATAAACCCATCAACTAAATGCTTTAACTGCCCTGACTCTACATCAGTATCATTTGCAATAACTGTATCACCTGTTGAAGTATTTATCATACTCCAAGAATTAATAGTTAACGTATCACCAATTGATCGCTCACCAAATATGACGTCATAGTTATAACCTTTACTATTAAAATCTTTGGCTGATAAAGAATCGCCATGAAATTCAAGAGAAAATGCGTCAGTCGGGATCAAATGTAAAACAGCATCTGATTCCCCAGAAGAATGGACTGCCATATCTGGGATAGAACCTTTGCTGTATCCAGCAGCTTTCTTTTGCGCAACAACTGCAACTGTATTATCATTATCACTATAGAACGCATTTTTTGCTTTTGGGTTTTCCATAGGATCAATAGGCGCACCGGCCCAATCATCAACACCATCATAAGCCGAAACAGCATACCAGTATTCATAGCCGTTTATAATATTATTATCAACAAAGGAATATTTTATGCCAGAATTAGAACCTAGATTATAATAAATGAGAGGATCAGTCATTACATATGGCCCACTTTGATTATCATCGTAGTCATATATGGATAATGGTTTATAGAAGTCTGTTGGGTCTCCATTCACATCAGTAATAACAGTTCCCCAAGTATTTCCTCTATCTGTGCTGCGATATACTCGATATCCTTGAAATGCATTATTACCTGTGACTGGATCAATGGAAAATTCACTACGGTTATCCCACACAAGAACAACCCGTCCTTCATCAACTGCAGTTTTGACAATTGGTTGATCTGGTGGCTTTGGAGTAGCACAATTATTATTATAAAGTGATTGAAATAGCTTTGCATTTCGAGTTAAATCAGTTTCATTTATTCCAACAAAATCTGCAAATGTAAATATTACTTGTTCACCAGGCGCAACCGTCATTGGTCCACCTGCAATTACCCAAGTAATATCCGGACCATAACTATATGATTTTTGAAAAATATCAGATGGATGTGGCTCAGTATTTTGTGGGGTTTGAATTCCATGACGCATCTGTTCATTGTATGCTTGAGCATCACTCTGGGAATCTTGACTGTATTCAAATGTATAAAAAGTGCTTATACCATATGTTGAATCAGTCCCATCACTATTGTATTTTGTTAAATCAAGAAACTTTGCACCAACCCATCCAACGCCAGATGTGAGATATCCTTCTGTTGCATCATCTGCATCATATACAATAGCAAAGTTCTCTAAGAGATGAGCATCAGACGTGTCCACTAATTTTTCAGCTATAAGAGAATCGTTTTCAGTAATTAATAGAGCCATATCATCTGTCCATTCCGCTCCTCCTTGCTCTGGTGCGTCTGGATCTCCAGCAATACCCATATATAAATCTTTAAGGGTGTCTTTACCAACATTGGTCATTTTTTGGATAAATATTAGACCATCATTTCCAAATGTACTGGAATAATTCAAAACCCAAACATCAAATCGAACATTTAATGGTCCAACACCTTGATTACTTTCAAAAGTATTACCTTCTTGTGGATCGTTATCGGTCACTACGAAATATGCTTCACGATCAGCTTGAACGCCTATTCCACAAGGAGCATCAGGAAATCCATCTGGTCCAAGTTCAGGCTCAATTCCTGGGAAATATAATGTATCTGAAGAGCCATCAGCATTAAATATGATTGATTCAAAAGTTCCTGTAGGATCTGACTCTCTTGGCCAAAGTGCAGGCCATGATTCTGAAACATCGCTGAAAGCTATTCCTACATTATTATCTGTATCTGAATAACCAGCATCATATCCTGGCAATGGTTCAAATTCCTCTTCGTGATCACGAACACTTCCGCGCACACCAACGGAAACGGAAGGTAAACCATCAATCAATGCACCAACCATAGGAGATTGTGTCCAGTAATATGTGCAACAACCTGTTTTTGCCATGCTTCCTGCAGGAAACTCATGGTTTAATCCCCATCTATCATACCCATAAATTGCTGCATTTGACATGCGCAAAACCATGTTTCCTTTATCCAATACAGATAACTTACGATCAGCATAACCCATTATTTTATTCAATCGTTCTGGAATTCTACCCTTAGCAGGCGCTACGTAATAATCATAGTAATCTCTTTTAGAAATATTTGGTATTTCCTCAGAATAGATATTACTTGATAATAGAAAAGAGGTAAGAACTAAAATTTTATATTTCTTCATGATTATAGCCTCACTGTAATGCCAAGTTCAATATGTCTTGGCGCTTGCCAATAGTATGGACGATGCATCCACATTGGAGATGTATTTGGATTCGTTGATTCTGAGGGTGTCCCGGTATCAGTAAAAACATTATAAATATTTGTTCTATCTAGCAAGTTATCAATGTCTGCATAAATCCTTAAATTGGCTGATTTGAGGGACACATCATAATATACTCTCATATTAACCACTGAAGTACTTGGCATTCTAGCTGAATAAGGATCATCCACTGGTCTTCCTCTAGCATCAGATGGAGTATAGGGTAAGCCACTTCCATAATTTCCGATTAGATTTAATCCAAACCCTTTTGGATGTTGATAATCAATCCCATAGTTAACCACATGCGTTTGATCCCATGACATATTAAATGTTCGATTATAGTCTCTCCAACCATAAACTGATGCTAGGTACGCTACATCCCAATGAAAAAACTCATTTGGAGCACTACCCTCTGCTTTAGAAAGAGTATAATTCATATACCAGGCTAGATTGTTTTTAAAATTCTTTCTTAATTCAAGTTCAAACCCTCTTACATTTGCGTAATCATGATTTTCATATAATGAGTATTGTGCAGGGTCTGCATCATAAATAGTTGCGGAAATAAGATCATAAATATCCTTGTAATAAACTGTCATGCTCAAAATATAGGTTTCAGCAATAAACGATCTAAACCCAAATTCATACTGAACAGTTTTTTCTGGACGAACATTTGGACTTCCAATTGCTGGTATATAAAAATCCGCAGTATTTACTGGAAAAGGTGAATAAGAATTTCCAAAGTTGAAGTTGTCCACATTAATACCAGTTAAGCCTGGGGCTAAACCACTAGCACCATTTGAATTAGTATACGCGTATGCGCTGCTCAAGTTTGGATAATCAAAAAATTGTCCATAGCTGGCATGAAATGCTATATTATCAGTAATTGGATAACCAAACCCTATTCTTGGACTCCATTTTTTCTTGTAGCTAGCCCATTTAGCTGGCTCAAAAATATAATTTCCATCACTATCAGTAGCAGGGATTCCTTCATCATCAAGGGAAGCATAACCCCAATCAGCTTGTTGCATTTGTTGTTCATTTAATTGGCTAAGATCAGATGGTTCATATGCTTGACCATCATATTCATATAATAATTTCCTGCTTGGATCCGGATACCGTGAGTTTGGATCCAGTGCATCATAACGCAATCCAACATTAATTATAAATTCTTTGTACTCCATCTTATCTTGTATGTAAAAAGATGCTTCTTCAGGTTCAAACTCGTACATAACCCAGCTTGGATCAGAAGTATTACCAAAAGGACCACCACCTATATTTCCACCTGAAAAATTTGAAATTTTATGCTTTTTACTATCAAAACCACTTTTAATTTGATGTACATCATTTAATTGCCAGGTAAGCTCTGCTCCATATTCGTTATAGCTGGTACCATACCATTGATAATCATGATATGTGGAATATCCATCTCTTATTGTGTCGCCAAAGAAGTTAACTACTGGATAACTTCCATAAAATTCATAGTTGGAGGTGCCGTTATAGGCATCACCTTCTCTAAGTCTTGGATCTACACCAACACTATAAGAGCCATCACTATCAACATCAATGTATGGTTCAGCATCAGGCATGCCATCGCCATTTGCATCCATTAAAATTGTCCAACTACCATCACCATTCCAATCATTATAGTACTCTCCATCATCCCATGTCCCATTACCATTACTGTCTTTCCAATATTCAGCAGCACCAAATGGACTGTATTGCCCATCGCCATTCCAATCAGCATAAGGTTCAGCATAATAACTAAACCAATTCATGTTCTCACCAGCAATCACTGTTCCTGGTATATAATCTCCCCAATCAGATGGTATTGCAACTTCCTCGCCCCAAAGTTGATGTTGTTTATTTAATAGTGGCTTATATCCATTGTGACGATCCCGTGAGTAATTCTGCGCTTTTACAGTTAAAGAAATTTTATCACTTATTGCATAATTTAATTTGAAATTAGTTTGTGCTGTCGTTCCTAAGGATGTAGAGTAGCGGTCCGGAAGTTGTCTATAAGACATACTAAAACCCATTGCTTCGGACTGATAATAATTTGATCCTAAAGTAATCTTTGCATTTTTGATTGGTTTAATAACTAATTTTCCTGTCACTCTTTGATAATCATTAAAAGTACCTGTTTCTTCCCATGCACCTTTTGTTAATTTTACAGTGTCAATTGTTCCATTAGCGGTTATATCTGCCATTGCATACGTGTCTTCTCCATCATCATAAACCCCATCACCATCTATATCAACCGTTAACACATCACGAGGGAGTTGATTTTTCCATAGATTCCCTCTTGATTTATTAAAATCAGCAGTAAAATTAAAATTTGCAATTTCACCCATTCCTGGAATAACTGGACCACTTACATTTATTATATTCCTACTTGTCCCCCAATTATTTTTATTACCTCCAAATCCATCTGTGGCCGTTGTTACGCCCGCATGGTAGTTCGGGCTTCCTTCCTTTGTCACAATATTTACGATACCGCTCATTGCTTTACCGTATTCTGCATTAAATGCTCCTGTAATCAATGACAATTCTGATATGGCATCTTTTGCTATATCCATGCTCATTCCACCATAAAGAGCATTTTCAATTAGGAATCCATCTACTAAATATGATATTTCCCCAGTACGTCCTCCACGTAGATGTATACCACCATCAGCATTGTTGTTCTCAACAACACCAGCCATAGTTGTCATAATTTCATCAAAAGAATTTACAGGCATATTTACTATATCTTTATCTTCAATAGTAGTTGTGGAAGCAGTTTGATCTCTAACAATTGGAGGTCTTTGTGCTTGTACAATCACCTCTTCTCCTTCAACAACAGAAACTTCCAGTGTAAAATTAACTATGGTAGTATGATCTGCATTAACACGAGTATCTGTAACGTTAATTGTTTTATATCCAATATATGATGCGGTTATTGTATATGATGCTGCAGGAACATTTAAAATGATATAATTTCCATCGGTATTAGATGCGCTACCCATGGATGTTCCTTTTAGTAAAATATTAACTCCAGAAAGCACTTCGCCAGTTTCGGAATTGGTAACTTTCCCAACTATTTTACCAGTATCACCTGCAAATAATAGAGAAAAACAAAGGAATAAAGGATAATATAATTTTATATTCATAGTCTTGTTCCTTTCAACTATTAAAAAAAGGTTTGAGATAATTTAGTTAAATTTAATAATTACAGGGGACAATAAATAATTTTGAATATAAAACATTCACATTGAGGATAAGGCGCTCTTGATGTAATTTATATTCAAAATTATTTCTAGGAAAAATAGATGTCAAAGAATCATAGAATAGATAAAAAACAGAAGGTATTATTTTCTCAAGTAGAGATAAATAAAATGCTTGAGTCTGTACCTTCAAATATTCGCAGTTATATTGATAGCTTACAGAATCAAATATCAAATATGTCTGCTATTGGCTTAGCTCTTTCAAAAGAGAGAGATATGGATAAATTGTTGGAAATGATTTTACTTGAAGCAAAAAGGATTTCTAATGCTGATGGAGGGACATTATATATGATGACAGATGACCATAGGCTAAGATTCTCTATTATGATTACAGATTCACTTGATGTTCATATGGGTGGAACATCTGGAAAAGATATTCCATTTTATCCTATCAAATTATATAATAATGATGGAAAACCTAATGAAAACATGATTGCCGCAAATGCAGGTATAAATGGTAAAACAATTAATATACCTGATGCATATAAAGCAAAAGGTTTTGATTTTTCTGGAACAAAAGCTTTTGATGAAAAAACAGGTTATCGATCAAAGTCTTTTCTAACGGTACCATTAAAAAATCATGAAGAAGAAATAATTGGTGTGCTTCAATTATTAAATGCTCAAGATATAAAATCAAAAAAAGTAATTTCTTTTTCCCAGAGAGTACAAGAAAGTGTGGAAGCTCTTTCAAGTCAAGCTGCAGTAGCAATTACTAATAAAAATTTAATTAAAGATCTAGAAGTATTATTTGAATCATTTATTAAGTTAATTGCTTCAGCAATTGATGCAAAGTCTCCTTATACGGGAGGTCACTGCTCACGCGTACCAGAGATAACCATGATGCTTGCTGAATCGGTCAATGATATTAATGAAGGACCCTTTGCTGGAATTCAATTCTCAGATAAAGAAATGTATGAATTAAAAATTGCAGCGTGGCTTCATGATTGTGGAAAAGTAGCTACTCCAGAGTATGTTGTTGATAAGAGTACAAAATTGGAGACTATCTATGATAGAATCCACACTGTAGTAACTCGGTTTGAAGTAATTAAAAGGGATGAAGAAATAAAATTTCTAAAAAAACAATTATCTATACAAAAGAATAGTTCTTTATCTGATATGGATAAAAAAGAAGCTATAAAAAAAGCGAGAGTTCTTTATTTGAAAAAAATCAAACAATTAGGGGAAGATAAAACTTTTATTGAAGAGTCAAATTTTGGTGGAGAATTCATGTCTCAAGATCGAAAAGATAGAGTTAATAAAATTGCCTCATATCGTTATAAAGATAATGGAAGCGCAAAGTCATTTTTAAGTGATAATGAAGTTTATAATCTATGTATTAGTAGAGGAACGTTAACTCCAGAGGAAAGAAAAGTCATTAATGACCACATTGTAGTTACGATTGATATGCTTGAACAGCTTCCCTATCCTAAGCATTTAAGAAATGTTCCTGAATTTGCAGGAGGACACCATGAAAAACTTGATGGTACTGGTTATCCAAAAGGATTAAATCATGCTGAGATGTCTGTCCAAGCAAAAATTATGGCAATCGCTGATATTTTTGAAGCTTTAACTGCAAGAGATAGGCCATATAAAAAAGGTAAAACTTTGAGTCAAGCAATGCGAATACTGGGCTTTATGAAAAACGATGCTCATATTGATACAGAATTGTTTGATGTTTTTGTAAAAGAGAAGATTTATCTCAAATATGCACAGGAATTCTTAGATCCAGAACAAATTGACGAAGTTAAAGATTAGTATTTAATTAATTGTTATTACTATGATTTAATATATAATGACTATTGATATCTTTATTGTTTTATTTATTATTCTATTGGCATTCATTTTATTTGTTAGTGAGTTATTACCAATGGATGTTGTTGCATTAACAGTATTAAGTTTACTTTTAATAACTGGACAACTAAATCCCAGTCAGGGAATTTCGGGTTTTTCTAATCCTGCAGTAATAACTATTGCTATTCTATTTATATTAAGCCATGCATTACAAAAATCAGGAGTTTTAGAATATTTAGTGATTAGAATAAATCGGCTTGTTAGCAAATCATTAATTGGCGGGTTGTCGGTTTATTTAATATCTATTGCATTTTTATCAGCCTTAATAAATAATACTGCAATTGTAGCTATATTTATGCCAGTAACAATTCGAATGGCTGAAAAGTATCAAATAAGTCCATCAAAAGTTTTAATGCCATTGAGTTTCTCAGCTATATTAGGAGGAACTTTGACATTAGTTGGTACATCAACAAATTTAATTGTTAACTCAATTTATATTAATAGTGGTGATTATACCCCATTAGGTATGTTTGAATTTTCAAAGTATGGAATTTTCATATTAGTTATTGGATTAATTTATATAATCTTTATCGCTTATCGATTTCTTCCATCAAGAACAGTTACCTCTAGCTTAACTAAGAGCTATCATATGGGTGGATATTTAACGGAGTTCAAAATTGGTAAAGGCTCACCTTTAATAGGAGTTACTACTCTGGATAGAGGTATTAATAGAAATTATGATATTACAATTTTAGGTATTCAAAGAGGGAAGAAGCTTCTTTCAAAAAATTTAAGAGAAACGCCTTTAAAAGAAGATGATATATTACTAGTTCGAGGTTCAGTGGAAAATTTCTTTCGCATGAAAGAAGTCGAACATGTCTTTATGTTGACCGATGAAAAGTTGAATCAGGAAGAATTAATTAAAGAAGAAAACTTGCTCGTTGAGTGTTTAGTAACTAATCAGTCTGATTTAATTGGCAAATCATTAAAGGATACTAACTTTCGCCGAAGATTTGGAAGTTTTGTTTTAGCCATAAGACGCGAGGGAGGTATTGTAAAAAAGAAGATAGCTCATGTAATCATTAGAGCTTTTGATACTTTGTTGATTTATGGATCTAAAGAAAAAATTAATGAGATGCGGGATTCCGGCGGATTTATTTTATTAACACAATTAGATAGATCTCTTAGAAAACATCGTTTTTGGTGGTTAAGTATTATTGTTATTGTAGGTGTGGTATTATTAGCAGCTTTATCCATTATGCCAATTTTAAAATCTGCAATTATTGGTTTAGCAATCATACTAATATTTAAAGTCATTTCACCTCTAGAAGCATATAGTTCCATTAATTGGCAGATTATCATTTTGATCGGCTGCCTCATCCCATTAGGAATTGCTATTGAGTCCAGCTGTACTGCAAAATTAATTGGAGACACTTTAATTAATTTATTAACAAACATACCTGTTGATAAGCAGGCAATTTTCTTATTAGCAATGATTTATTTGATATCAATGATTTTAACAGAAGTTTCTTCAAATGCAGCAACAGCAATTATTATGACTCCAATAGCCATATCTGCTTCTACAAAACTTGGATTGGATCCAAGACCTTTTATATTTGCAATATGTTTTGCTGCCTCAGCTTCATTTATTACACCTATTGGTTATCAAACGAACTTAATGGTATATGGACCAGGTGGTTACAAATTTTCCGATTATATAAAGATCGGTCTCCCTTTATCTATTACATTGTGGATTATGGAGATTCTATTGCTTCCAAAATTGTGGCCATTCAATCCAATATAATTATTGTTGTTTTTTCCTAGTTCCATAGAACATTGATCATAAATTCGTTGTAATGGATCTCGGACAAAAAGAAGAATCGCGCTTAAATAAATTTCTATCCAATCCTTCAAGATCTTTATGGACTTTGGCTATTCCAATAATGGCAGGCATGGGAATCCAAACATTTTATAATATTGTAGATATGATATTTATTGGTCAATTGGGTGGCGATGCTATTGCAGGAATAGCATTCAACATGCCACTTTTTTTTCTTGCACTTGGTTTAACTATGGGATTAGGTGTAGGTGTAACATCTTCGATAGCTAGGTTTATTGGTAAGAATGATAAATCAGGTGCAGACAATAGCGCTGAGCACGCAATTGTAATTGCATTTTTTATCAGCTTATTATTATTTATAGTTGTCGCAACATTTGGAAGAAATATACTATTCATTTTTGGAGCGGAAGGCTCAATACTTTCCTTGGCATGGGACTATCTCCAAGTAATATGTATTGGACTTCCATTTATGGTATTTTCAGGTTTCTTTCGGTCTATTCTGGCAGGAGAAGGAGACATGAAACTCCCAATGTTAGTTGCAGGATTAGGAACAATTATTAATATTATTCTGGATCCATTATTTATTTTTGATTTAGATAATTTTGGTGGAATAGGTTTTGGAATGGGCGTAAAAGGTGCAGCAATAGCAACAGTAATTAGCCAATGCATTGTTTTCTCTATATTTGTTTACATGTTATTTGTTAAACAACATGCCTATATAACATTTCGTATTAAAGACTTTTCGTTTTCTAGTGAAATTATATGGGATATAATTAAGGTGGGTTTGCCTGCATCTTTGTCCATGATTATCATGGCAGTGGGGCAGGGTGTTTTTAATAGAATATTAATATTTTTTTCAACTGACACAGTTGCAGCTTACCAAGTAGCAGGTCGAATAGATATGCTAGTATTCCTACCTATATTTTCTATCGCAGCAGCATTAACTACGCTTGTTGGGATGTTTTTTGGGGCAAAGAAATTTGATATTCTAAGATATACTGTAAAGTATGGTATTATCGCAGCATTTTCAATAACTGTAATAATGTCCATTCTACTTTATATATTTGCGCCTAAAGTTATTGGGTTTTTTACTACTGAGATTGCAATAATAAATATTGCAGTTACTTTTTTAAGATTATTTGCATTTGTGTATCCCTTAATTGCTGTTGGAATTACTACAGGACGTGTACTTCAAGGGTTAGGAAAAGGATTACCTGTATTACTAATTACAATTATTAGAGTTTTAGGAGTTTCAGCTCCTCTAGCCTTAGTTTTTATTTTTAAAATGGGAAAGCCCGTTGAATGGGTGTGGTACGCGATGATGATTTCCACAGGAGTTGCATTTATAATTGCTTGTTATTGGTTATTTATATCAATGCGTGAATTAAATAAAATGGAATTAACATGAGCCTATTGAGTTTTGAACAAATAAATGATGAATTGGATAATATGGATGGATGGATATTTAAAAATAATAGAATATCTAAATCCTATCATTTTGATAGCTATATGGAAGGAATAAAATTTGTAAATATTTTAGCTGAGAAAGCTGAAGAATTGAATCATCATCCAGATTTAATTATAGGATGGTGTGAAGTATCTGTTAGTTTTACATCTCATGATCAAGGTGGTGTTACATCTGCATGTTTGAAAATGGCAAAAGCTGTTGAAAAATTGTAGTTTTTTCTATCATTTTAACCGATGATTTATTTATTGGTAATTGATTTGTAAATTATTCAATTATTGAAAATACATATGTCAACTGATAATATTATTGGAAAAAAATATGAAGCTGATTATGAAATCAGTTTTGAAAAAATAAAAGAATTTGTTGAAGTATTAGGTGATAAAAACCCCCACTATACAGATCGTGAATTTGTAAAGTCTATTGATGGAGGGCATCCATTTGCACCTCCTACCTTTGCAGCAATTTATTGCCAGCCAGCATTAAAGAATCTTTATTTAGATTCTGAATTTTCGAAACTTGTTCCCAGATTAGTTCATGGTGAACAGGAATATAATTTTGGAGATCCCGCTCGCGCAGGTGATCTTATTCATACAACTGCTGAAATAGTAGAACACTTTAATAAAACAAATCGCTCTGGAAAAGTTCACCAGATTATAGAGATTATGACTGCTTCTACAAATCAGAACGATAAGTTAGTTTGTACTGCAACTTATAGATTGGTTATAAGAGGGGAATAATGGCGATTAAAGACAAATCAAAAATTAGGATTGGTAAGTACATGCCATATTTTTATGCTGGTGCAAGCTTGGATTATAATCTTATTCACATTGATCGTGAATTTGCAAAAGCGAATGGTTTACCTGATATTATTCTTCAAGGCATGTGCACAATGGGCTTAACAGCAAAACATATCATTGAAAATGATCATCCTTCTAAAATGCAAACTTTCAAAGTTCGTTTTTTAAATCCTGTATTACCTGGTGATGAACTCAATTTTAAAAGCGAAAAAAATGATGCTGAAATTAATGTAGAAGTGACTAATCAAAATGGCAATAGAGTGTTGAGAGGACAGGCGACAGTAAGATGACAGATATCCTTTCGGGCTTTGGTCAAGAGATAATAAGTGGTATTGCATTAGGATCAATATATGCTCTTATTGCTCTGGGCTTTACGATGATATTCAAAGCTACTGAAGTAGTTAATTTTGCTCAAGGAGATCTAATGATGGTTGGCGCCTACGTCAACTTTTTTTTTGTATCTACTTTTTTATCTAATAGCGGAGAGCCATCTGCTTGGACTTTTATGGTGGCATTGCTATGTAGTATAATATTTTCTGTGCTTTTTGGTTTGTTTCTTGATTTCATAATCAATAGACCATTGAAGGATGCACCAATCTTCTCCGTTATTATGGCTACTCTAAGTTTAGCCATAATTATGCGCGCATTAGTTGCAATGATTGCTGGACCCATCAGCTTAATGCCAATCTCACCATTTGGTGACAACTCGATAACAATCGGGATTATAGTTATATCTGTCCTTGATTTATCTATTATTGCAAGTGCAATTATTTTAGTTATCATATTTTATTTTATTTTTCATTATACAAAGTGGGGAATAGCTATGCAGGCGACATCAGAAGACCCAGTTGCTGCACAACTTATGGGTATTCCTATTAAAAAGATATATGCATTGGTTTGGATTTTTTCTGCTTTAGTAGCAACACTAAGTGGTGTTTTACTTGCACCGAGAATTGCATTATTGGATACATCGATGGGTTTTTTAGGCTTAAAAGCATTCCCGGCAGCAGTTTTAGGTGGTTTTGGATCAATTCCAGGAGCAATTGTTGGCGGAGTGATTCTTGGGGTGATTGAAACTATAAGCTTGGGAACTTTATCATTTCATTTTGAATGGATAAAAGAAATCAATGATATTATTGCCTGGTTCGTACTTATTGCAGTTTTAATGGTAAAGCCAAATGGTTTATTTGGTATCGAGAAAGTGAAAAAAGTCTAATGAAAGACCGCTATGATCATGAAAATATTTATTGGATTCCCATTCTCATTATATTTGTATTTCTATTACCTCTTATATTAAAAGGTATTTCATTTAGTTATAAATATTATTTATTTGTTTTGAATTTGGCAGGTATCTATATCATATTAAATGTAGGTTTAGATCTTCTTAGTGGGTTTACTGGACTTGTATCTTTAGGTCATGCTGCATTCCTGGCGGTTGGCGCCTATACATCAGCTATAATGGTTGATCAATTAGGTGTTCCTTTTTCATTATCTTTAATATTATCCCCAGTTATAGTGGGTTTATTTGGGTTTATAATTGGTTTTCCTGCTCTGAGGATCTCAGGTATGTATTTAGGTCTTACAACGATGGGTTTTGGTTTCATTGTTAAAAGGATTATTATTTCTTTTCGTGATTGGACTCAAGGATCAGCAGGCCTAGAAGTATCATCTCCAGTACTTTTTGGATATACAATTAAATCGGATTTAGATAATTATTATTTGATATACACGTTTGTAATTGTGGCTATTATAATCGGACGTCGTATTGCGACATCAAAGATAGGTAGATCTTTTATGGCTATAAGAGATTCTGAACAAGCAGCCGAAGCTTCTGGGATAAATTTATCACAATATAAAATGTTAGCTTTTTTTATTTCAGGATTATTTGCAGGATTTGCCGGAGTATTATTTGCTCATACAAGTTCATTTATTTCTACAGATCATTTTGACATTTTGTTATCAATATATTTCATAATTATGGTGCTTGTTGGCGGTGCGAGTTCTATTTATGGCGCAGTTCTAGGATCTCTATTTATTGTGCTTTTAGATAATTTGTTTGTCCCATTAATTGAAGATCAAATTCAATTATTATTTAATACTCAGGCAGGTGATATTCAATCACTCATTTTCGGACTTATTATGTTTTTGTTTATTATATTCCAACCCATGGGATTATATGGTATGTGGTTAAAAATGCGCATATATTGGAAATTATTTCCTTTTAATCCGAGGCAACGATTTACGTAATAATTTAAGAGGAGGAGTTATTATGAAAAAAATAATAGGAGTACTTATTGTAATTGGGCTATTTGGTTCAGGTTGTGTAAAACGTGCACCATCTCCCGGAATTACAGATTCAGAGATTCTTATTGGTAATGTTCAAGATCTTAGCGGTCCAATGAAGGAGCTTGGTGCGATTATACCGAATGGGTCAAATATGTATTTTGAATATATTAATGATCAAGGTGGAGTGCATGGAAGAAGCATTAAAATGCTTATTGAAGACCATCAGTATAATCCACAAAAGGCAGTTGTAGCGATAAAGAAGCTGATTGAAAAAGATCAAGTCTTTTGTATGTTTCAAGTTATTGGTACATCTCCATGTGAGGCTATTCGACCAATCTTAGCAGAAACAGGCACACCTTTAATTGCGCCAGCAACCAATTCTGGTACAATGTCCGATTTAACCAAGCAAGCTGGGGATTTGATTTTTCACACGGACACTGGATATGATAGACAAGCAGAAATACTAGTTGACCATATTATGGAAAAAAATTCAGATGCTAAAATTGGATTGGTATATCAAGATGATGATTATGGACAGAACGTACTTTTAGGGATATCTAGAGCAGAATCAAAATATGGTGTAACAGTTCAAAAGGAATCATACCAACGCGGGGCTGTTGACTTTAAAGGTCAGACTATGAATTTATTAAAAGGTGGTTTAACTGATGTTATTATTGCTGGAATTGTTCGGGAACCTGTGGTTATTATGAAAACCGCAGAAGCAATGAATTTTAAGCCAAACTTTTATGGTACTGGTCCAACTATTGATGCCAGAGTTGGAAAAATGGC